>OIDD01000066.1_pt1 | contig 69840 bp, 52 predicted proteins | sample 1606751 | NCBI WGS metagenome assembly OIDD01 (sample SAMEA3882544, study PRJEB24775) | human gut metagenome | biome: human-associated habitat; feature: intestine environment; material: feces | place: Netherlands | collected 2009/2010
GTGATGAGGACCTTCGTGCAGACCGTCAGCCGGAATTTACACAGATCGATATGGAGCTTTCCTTTGTAGACGTAGACGATGTTATCGATGTAAATGAGCGATTCCTTGCTTATCTGTTTAAAGAAGTTCTGGATGTGGATGTCAAGCTTCCAATTCAGAGAATTACATGGCAGGAAGCTATGGACCGTTTCGGTTCTGACAAACCGGATATGCGTTTTGGTATGGAACTGCATGATGTAAGTGAAGTAGTGAAAGATTGCGGATTCGTAGTATTCAAGAATGCACTGGAGGCTGGTGGAAGTGTCCGTGGTATCAATGCAGAAGGCCAGGGAAGCATGCCTCGTAAGAAGATTGACAAGCTTGTTGATTTCGCCAAGACTTATGGTGCAAAAGGTCTTGCTTACATCGCTATTGCAGAAGATGGTACACGCAAATCTTCCTTTGCTAAATTCATGACAGAGGAAGAGATGGATGCTCTGGTTCGGGCGATGGAAGGTAAACCGGGAGATCTGCTTCTCTTTGCAGCAGACAAGAACAAAGTCGTATATGATGTTCTTGGTGCTCTTCGTGTAGAACTTGCAAAACAGATGGATCTTCTTGACAAAAACGAATATCGCTTCGTATGGGTAACAGAGTTCCCGCTTCTTGAGTGGAGTGAAGAAGAAAACCGCTATACAGCAATGCATCATCCATTTACGATGTTGATGGAAGAGGATATCCCACTGATCGAGAGTGGAGATCTTGGAAAAATCCGTGCAAAAGCTTATGATATCGTATTGAATGGTAATGAGATCGGTGGAGGTAGTGTTCGAATCCATCAGAATGATATTCAGGAAAAAATGTTTGAGATGCTTGGATTTACGAAAGATGCAGCTTACAAACAGTTTGGTTTCCTTCTGAATGCATTCAAATATGGAGTTCCGCCTCACGCTGGACTGGCATATGGACTTGACCGTCTGGTTATGCTGATGGCAAAAGTTGACAGTATTCGTGATGTCATTGCATTCCCGAAAGTAAAAGATGCCTCCTGTCTGATGACAGAATCACCGAGTGTGGTAAGCGAACAGCAGCTTGAGGAACTTGGGCTTGAAACAGCTAAAGAAGAAACAACAGAAGAATAAGAGCAGCAAATAGGCTGCAGATATAAAAGAAAACGGCTGTCCCGGATGTGGGACGGCCGTTTTGAAGTATAAAAATTAGTTTTGTTCAGAGGAATCAGCGGTATCGTTTGCTTCTTCGGATACCGGAGTACTGCTGAGCGTTCCGAAAATGGCATTTCCGATTGCAGCATTGCTGTCCTGGAGTTTCCAGGAAACACCATCATTGGTAAGATGGAAAACAGCAGCAGTCTGTACAGTCGCTGTATTTGATTTGATTTTTGACAGAAGCAGCTGCATGGATTTTTCATAACGTTTGACAGAACCATCAATTACAGCATCGGCAGAACTCAGATAAGTATCCAGTTCATTCTGATAGGCAGTAAGGATCGCATTGCTGTCAAAGGTAGTGATCTTAGTCTGAATGACAGCATTGTAGCTTTCTTCGTCACAGCTGGAGATATTGAAATCAAAAGTAGAGTGAAAAAGCTCCACCAGTGCAGCAGCAATAGAATTCTTGTCTGTATCGGAAGTATTGAACAGGCTTTCGATTCCAAGATAATTGCCCATTTGTTCTGTATTCATTGTTTTAAGGGTATTCAGATAGACGGTCAGGGTTTCCTCAGGTGAGAGGAGGTTGTTATCAGACAGATAAGTCATCAGACCGCCGACAAGATTGTTCTCCAGGGAGTGTGAACGTATGATCTCCCATTCGTCTTTGTCATCATTACTTCCCTTATTACAAAGTTCCACAGTACATTCTCGTTCTACGGTAGCATAATTGTTATTGCTGAGGAGTTGATCCAGCAGGAGATAACGTTCTTCCATGGAATCTGTGGTTTTTTCTGTAGCCTGTTCTTCGCTGTCAGCCGCTTTGAGAATTGCATTTTTCAGAGAAGCTTCGCCGTAATCTTTGGCAAGAGAGGCTGCATCTATTGTGGATAAGCGCAGTGAAGCTGTGGCTTCTTTTTTATCGTTGTCGACGTTTACACTCAGAATTTCGTAATCAAAATTCTGGAAGAAGAGAGAAAAGACTTCTTTTACTTCATTTGAGAGTTTGATCTCTTTGGTAGCGTCGGGAAAAAGTTCTTTGTAGGATACATATTTCTGGGTCGTATCAGAGTCCAGATTTTTCAGTAGATCCAGTTCATTTGTGATAACTGCCTGTACATCTGTCTTATCCACGTGGGAACAGCCGGTCAAACATATGACAGCCAGGATAATCAGCAGAAATGGCATCAGACCTTTTGCGATCTTCATAGGTATCTTTCCTTTCAAAAATAATCCTTTATATTTTATCAGATAAGCATGGAAAAGTCAAAAAATGGTAATTTTATGCTGTTTTGGAAGATATTTATGAAAATATTGTGAAAACCGGGATGATTTTGTACAGCTCTTTCATTTTCAGGTGTAATCTGATATGATATATAAGTTAAAAAGTGATTTTTACAAAGTAAACACATGAATAGTGTACCATTAAGTCAGTAATGTCTGGACTGATAGGAGGAAACACAGATTTATGAAAAAACGTATTTTAATCCTTCTCGGGATATTGATAATTGGTGGCGGTGCTGCTGCAGGAGTATGTTGGAAAATGGGCGTATTTGGTCAGCAGGAGACAAGTGGAGATTCTGTATATGTAACCAAAATAAGCGACCTTACCGGACAGACATCAGGAGTTTCCAACCGCTTTGCAGGAGTAGTTGAGCCTCAGGAGACTGTTTCTGTAGAACTGGAGAGTGGACGGACAGTAAAAGAAGTCCAGGTTAAGACCGGTGATCAGGTCAAGAAAGGGCAGCTTTTGTTTGAATATGATCTGAGCAGCATTCAGGAGAGCCTGGAAGAAGCACAGCTTGACCTTGACCGCCTGAAAAATGAGGCAAGCAGTCTGAATGAGCAGATTGCCACGCTTGAAAAAGAAAAGAAAAAAGCAAGTCAGGATAATCAGCTTTCTTATACGATTGAGATTGAGACAAACAAAATGAATCTCAAGAAAAATGAATACAGTCAGAAAAGCAAGCAGGCTGAGATTGACAAACTCCAAAGCGCGACCGGCAATACAGAAGTCCGGAGTTCAATTGATGGTGTTATCCAGAAAATCGATACATCGAAGCTGACAACAGAGGATAACAGCAGCGTGGATGATACAGATTCAGGAGATTCTTCTTATTCTGATGATAGCAGCAGCGAGGGCAGCAATGCATTTATTACAATTCTGAGTACAGGTGCTTACCGTATAAAAGGTACAGTCAATGAATTAAATGTAAACAGCATTGTTGAGGGCGAACCGGTAATCATTCGATCTCGTGTGGATGACAGTCAGACCTGGAAGGGAACCATGGGAACGATTGATAAGGACAGTGCATCTTCCGGCAATAATAACAATTCTTTTTACGGAATGACGGACAGCAGTGATTCTCAGACGAGTACCAGTACTTATCCGTTTTATGTAAATCTCGATTCATCAGACGGGCTGATGCTTGGCCAGCATGTTTATATTGAGATGGATGAAGGACAGGAAAGTCAAAAGACAGGAATCTGGTTAAGTGAGGTTTATATTGTTGATGCAGATACAGACAGTCCGTATGTGTGGGCAGCAGATAAGAAGGGCAAACTGGAGAAACGTAGTGTGATTCTGGGACAGCATGATGAGGAACTTGGAGAATATGAGATTGCAGATGGTCTTTCCAAGGATGACTGTATAGCATATCCGTCTGATATACTTGAGGCGGGAATGTCTACGACGACCAATATAGAAGATGCAATGGATACAGGCAACATAGATATGCAGCCGCTGGATGATAGCAGCTTCAGTGAAGATCCTCTTCCGGATACGGCTGATACAGAGGGTGTCAGTGAATATGAAATGAGCGATGACGGAACCGTTGTTGATGATCCGGAAGCAGTTGATGACAGCATTGTGGATGACAGTTCATCGGATGAATCAATGGATATGACAGACGGAAGTTCCGATTCAGGTGAGATACTGGATGATAATCTTATGCCGGTAGAGGAGGATACGGAGGAAGCACAATGATTTTGGAATTAAAGGGAATCTTTAAGAACTATCAGCAGGGAAAGATGAGTGTACCGGTTCTGAAGGACGTTAATTTTTCCATGGAAGAGGGAGAATATGTGGCAATCATGGGACCATCCGGATCAGGAAAAACAACACTCATGAATATTATAGGATGCCTGGATAAGCCGACAGAAGGGAAATTTTTTCTGGATGGACAGGACATTCTCAACTGTTCAGAAAATGATATGTCAGATATCCGACTTAATAAGATCGGATTTGTATTTCAGAGTTTCCACCTTCTTCCAAGACAGTCTGCGCTTGCTAACGTAGAACTTCCATTGAATTATGCCAAAGTCCCGAAGAAAGAAAGACGGGAGCGGGCAATGAAGGCACTGGAAAGAGTAGGACTTGCTGATCGTGTAGACTTTCAGCCGAACCAGCTTTCCGGTGGACAGATGCAGCGAGTTGCGATTGCCAGGGCAATCGTAAATAACCCTAAACTCCTTCTGGCAGATGAACCAACAGGAGCACTTGACAGTAAATCAGGTGCTCAGGTCATGGAGCTTTTCCAGAAGCTGAATGATGAGGGGGTTACAGTCCTTATGATCACTCATGATCCGGACATTGCTGCACATGCAAAGCGGGTTGTGATGATTCGCGATGGAGAGCTGAAGGAAAAAGAGGTGAAGTAGTTCATGAAGAAAAAAATCATCATAGGTATCCTGATCGCAGCTCTGGTCGCAGGAGGATCTGCCGGCGGAGCAGTCTATTATAAAAAGTCTCATCAGAAAACGGTGTCTGTTGTAAGCGTTGACAGTCTGGCCGGTCAGTATTACATGGATGATACAAATCTTGATGGAAATATTGTTACCAGTGCGACGCAGAGTGTTAACATAGACAAAGATATGATCATTAAGGAGGTCTATGTATCAAAGGGGGATTCCGTTAAAAAAGGGGATCAGTTGATGTCTTTTGATATGACACTTGTTCAGATGGAACTGAATATAGCCAAGCTGAAACAAAAACAGCAGGAACAGGATCTGAATAAAGCGATTAACAGGCTGAGCAGCCTGAAAAACGGCGGTAAGATAGAAGAAAGTGATGGGGAGACACTGGATACTTCCGGCAGCACATCGGATGATACAGATACAAGCAGTGCGATGGATGACAGTAATGAAACTGCTTCGACGGGTGGAAGTGTGAAGGGCAATTATCTGGCTGCAATTATCCAGCCGGTTCTGGCGGCTGCTGTGGAGAAGACAGATATAGAATCTGCAAATACAGAAGAGACTGCTGTTGAGGATTCCGAAAGTGCAGCTGCACAAACACAGGGAACAGAGAGCGGCTCTGAGAACAGTTCAGATGGAAATGCAGATTCATCAGACAACAGTAGTACAGATGTGAAGGTTGAGTTTGAAGAGCCGGATACGACAGGAAATGATACCACAGTAACGATCAGTCCGGAGCCGACGAATATACCGGATGATAATGCCGATGGAGATTTCACAGACGAAATCGAGATCGTTGACACAGAACCGGATACTGGAACAGATGATCTGACGGATGGAAGTCCGATGTTTTATCAGGTTCTGGATGAAAATACAGAACCCTATACCGGAACAGGTACAGAGGATGATCCATATGTATTCCTCTGCAGTTCTGCAAAAGGCTATGTAGTTGCGAAGGGATCCTTTTTGAATAAAATGGCTGCTTTTCAGGCTGATGGTACGAAGGAACCTGGCAGAGAAGGATACTGGTATCAGCTGGAGTTTCATCAAAATGATACGATAACAAATCTGCTGGACCGTAAAGAATCCTGCACAGGCTATTATCTTGTAGATGGAGGCCTGCTGGAAAAAATGGTAACCGATAACTCTGAAGTTGAGTTTTCGCTGGACGGGGCATCTCATTATGAGAAGCCACCGGCTGATGGAGGCGGAGACGGAGGCGGCGGTGGAGATGATGGTGGTTCGGCATCTATCTCACGTGATGAGGCGATCAAGATTCAGCAGACTAAGATTGACAGCCTGAAACTGGACATCAGAGAAAGTAAACTGAATATTGAGAAACTCGAGAAAAAAGTAAAAAAAGAGGTAATATACAGCAAGCTGGACGGAACGGTTGCAAAAGTAGGCGATCCGGTGACTGGCGCATCTGATGGAAATTCTTTTATGACGATCAAAAGCAAAGAAGGTTACTACGTAAAAGGTACAGTCAGTGAACTGATGCTGGATCAGGTTAAGGAAGGTACGATACTGAACTGTTCAAGTCAGAATGGTGATTTTGAAGCAGAGGTGATCGATGTATCTGAGTATCCGGTTTCAGGTGATAATTATTCCGGCAATGGAAATCCAAATGTATCTTATTATACATATATTGCAACGATTCCGGACAAAACCGTCAAAGTATCGGACGAAGACTGGCTGACGATTTCTCTGACAAATAATACACAGAGCAAAGGAATTGTTCTGGACAGGGCATTTGTACGGTCAGAAAATGGAGCCAGTTATGTATACAAGGATGACAACGGAGTGCTGAAGAAACAGGTGCTTACCGTAGGTGGTAATGTAAATGGCGGCTACAGTGTACTGATAACCGGTGGAATCACCAGAGATGATAAGATTGCTTTTCCGTATGGTGACACGGTAAAAGAAGGTGCAAAGACCAAGGAAGTTTCTTCCAGTGAGATCTATGGATATTAGAAAGGTGGTATTTTATGCTTGAAAATATGAGGATATCCATTCAGGGAATCTGGTCTCATAAAATGCGATCTTTTCTGACTATGCTGGGTATCATTATTGGTATTGCATCGATCATTGCGATCGTGTCTACGATCAAGGGAACAAGTGAACAGATCAAAGAAGACCTGATCGGTGCGGGAAATAATACAGTTTCTGTGAGTCTGAATTATGGTGACAGTGATTATGATCCGGAGTATGGAATGACCGATGGTACGGAACCGCCGCTTCTCTCAGATCAGCAGAAAGAAGATGTTATGAATCTGGATCATGTGGAGAATGCGACATTCTTTTACAGCCGTACATATACCAGCAGCGTATATTATGAAAATACCAGTTTTCAGGGTGGAAGTATTTATGGAATTGATATGAATTATCTGGATACCTGTGGATATATGGTAAGATCCGGCCGTGGTTTTATACAGAAGGATTATGATGAGATGCGAAAGGTTGTACTGGTAGACAGCAATGCGGCAGATAATCTCTTTGCAGGAAAAGATCCTGTTGGAAAAACAATAGAGATTGGATCCGAACCGTTTACCGTTATTGGTGTGGTAGAACAGAATGATGATTATCAGCCAAATATCAAAACCATTGATGAGTACAATCAATATTATCAGATGATCATGGGAACAGTCATGATTCCGAATAAATGCTGGCCCATGGCATTTAAGTTTGATGAACCTGAGAATGCCGTGATCCGAGCAGATTCAACGGATAATATGAGTTCCGCCGGAAATGCAGCAGCGGATATTATGAATCAGGGAATCAACACCAATACATCCAAGTACAAATATAAAGCGGATGATGTAATGCAGCAGGTCAAGAACTTGCAGAAACTCAGTGAGAGCACCAATACACAGCTGATCTGGATTGCAAGTATTTCATTGTTGGTCGGAGGTATCGGCGTTATGAATATCATGTTGGTATCCGTCACTGAACGAACCAGTGAAATTGGTCTGAAAAAAGCAATCGGTGCACGAAAGAAAGTGATTCTGTTTCAGTTTTTGACAGAAGCCTCCATGCTGACAAGTATTGGAGGAGTGATCGGAGTTATTGTTGGAATTGCACTTTCCAAAGTGGTATCGGAACTGTCGGGGGCTCCGACAGCTATCAGTATACCGGCGATCATTGGTTCCGTTCTTTTTTCCACATTGATTGGCGTGATCTTTGGATTACTTCCGTCAGTCAAGGCTGCCGATTTAAATCCGATTGATGCACTTAGAAGTGAATGACAGAGGTTGGAGTTTGTTGATCAGAGACAGACTCCAATCTCTTTTTCTGTTATGAGGGGCATTTTTGATATTTTAATTGAGATGGAGAAAAAAATGTGTTAGACTATAATCAATATGCAATGATTCAGATATGAAGTAAAATACATGAGGAGATGCAGTATGAGAAAAATTGCAATTGTAACAGACAGTAACAGTGGTATTACGCAGGATGAAGGAAGAAAACTGGGAATCTCTGTTCTGCCTATGCCTTTTTATATTAACGATGTGATGTATCTGGAAGAAATCACTCTTTCACAGGAGGATTTTTATGAACGTCTGAAAAATGATGAATCCATATCTACTTCACAGCCGAGTCCGGCTGAAGTATGTGGTTTGTGGGATAATCTGCTGGAAGAGTATGATGAAATTGTACATATTCCGATGTCCAGTGGATTGAGTGCGTCCTGTGATACAGCTACCATGCTTGCCAGAGACTACGATGGCAGAGTACAGGTCGTTAATAACCAGAGAATCTCAGTTACGCAGCGTCAGTCAGTACTTGATGCAATGACATTAAGAGATGCCGGAAAGAGTGCGGCAGAGATTAAAGAAAAACTGGAAGAAGAGAAGATGGAGTCAAGTATCTATATTACTCTGGAAACTTTGAAATATCTGAAAAAAGGTGGAAGAATCACTCCGGCTGCAGCTGCGATCGGAACGGTTCTGAATCTGAAACCTGTTCTTCAGATCCAGGGAGAGAAGCTTGATGCATATGCAAAAGTGCGAGGTAAGAAGCAGGCAAAGAGAGTTATGATGAAAGCAATGCAGGAAGACTGGGATACACGTTTTAAGAAATATGTAGAATCCGGTGAGATGTGTCTGCAGATGGCCTATGCAGGAAACAAAGAAGAGGCCGAGGAATTCAAAAAAGAAGTTCAGGCAGCATTTCCTGGAATAGATATCCATATGGATCCACTTTCTTTAAGCGTTGCATGCCATATCGGACATGGAGCACTTGCTGTTGCATGCGCAAAGAAAGTAACTGTATAAAATAAGGAGTCAGAAAAATGAAAAAACTTATGGAATTAATGGCAGAAGAACTTGCTTCTGCTTTTGAAAAAGCCGGATACAATCCGGAATACGGTAAAGTTACCGTTTCCAACAGACCGGATTTATGTGAATTTCAGTGCAATGGAGCCATGGCAGGAGCCAAAGCATATAAGAAAGCACCATTTATGATCGCAGATGATGTAGTTGAACATCTGAAGGACAGTCAGATCTTTGCAATGGCAGAAGTTGTGAAGCCGGGATTTATCAATCTGCAGGTTAAAGAAGAATTTCTTGCTGATTACCTGAAGAAAATGGCAGCAGATGAGAAATATTCTGTAAAAACAGCTGAGAAACCGAAGACAATCATTATCGACTACGGCGGACCGAATGTTGCAAAACCACTTCATGTAGGTCATCTTCGTTCTGCAATCATTGGGGAGAGTATCAAACGTATCGGACGTTTTGTCGGACACAAAGTGATCGGTGATGTACATCTTGGAGACTGGGGACTGCAGATGGGGCTGATCATTACAGAACTGAAACACCGCAAGCCGGAACTGGTTTATTTTGACGATACTTACGAAGGAGAATATCCGAAGGAAGCACCGTTTACCATCAGCGAACTGGAGGAAATCTATCCATGTGCAAGTGGTAAATCCAAAGAAGACGAAGAATACCGTAATGAAGCTCTTGAAGCAACACATCAGCTTCAGCAGGGTAAACCTGGATATATGGCTCTCTGGAATCACATCATGCAGGTTTCTGTTACAGACCTCAAGAGAAACTATGCAAACCTGAATGTTTCCTTTGATCTGTGGAAAAAGGAATCTGATGCACAGCCGTATATTCCGGATATGGTTCAGAAAATGAAAGACCAGGGATTTGCATATGAAGATCAGGGAGCACTGGTAGTAGATGTCAAAGAAGAATCTGATACCAAAGAAATTCCGCCATGTATGTTGTTGAAATCAGACGGAGCTTCTCTGTATACCACAACAGATCTTGCAACGATCGTAGAGCGTGTCAAACTCTTTGATCCAGATGAAATTCTTTATGTAGTAGACAAGCGTCAGGAACTTCATTTCATTCAGGTATTCCGCTGTGCAAGAAAGACCGGACTTGTAAAACCGGAGACGAAACTTTCTTTCCTTGGATTTGGTACCATGAATGGAAAAGACGGAAAACCGTTCAAAACAAGAGAGGGCGGTGTTATGCGTCTGGAAAATCTCATCGCAGATATTGACGAAGAGATGTTCCATAAGATTGTCGAGAACAGAAGTGTCAAAGATCAGGATGCAAAAGAAACAGCGGAGATTGTAGGGCTTTCTGCAATCAAATATGGTGACCTGTCCAATCAGGCAACCAAAGATTATGTGTTTGATATTGATCGTTTCACTTCCTTCGAAGGAAATACAGGTCCGTATATCCTGTATACGATCGTTCGTATCAAATCCATTCTCAATCGTTATAAAGAAGAAGGTGGAAACCTTGAAGCAGGAGAAATCCTTCCGGCTGTCAATGCAAGCCAGAAGAACCTTATGCTGGAGCTGACAAAATTCGGAAGTACCATTGAGAATGCTTTCGAAGAAAAAGCACCGCATAAGATCTGTGCATACATTTATGAAGTATCCAATGCATTCAACAGTTTTTACCATGAGACTAAGATTCTCAGCGAAGAAAACCAGGCACAGAAAGAATCTTTCCTGAAACTTCTCGGTCTTACAAAAGATATACTTGAAACAAGCATCGACCTTCTTGGGTTCTCAGCACCGGATCGTATGTAATTGAATTAAAGTCTCACCTCCCATCTGGAAGGTGAGATTTTTTTAGAAAAAATTTATTATTTTCCATTCCTTTTTATGATATACTTATTTCATCTCAAAATTCTATAAGTTGGAATTCCCAACATTTTTCCATACAGATATTTATAAAAATCAGCGAAAGGAGCGATCGATATCGATCTAACAGGAATCATACTGAAAGGCCGCTATTGTATTGTCGAGCAGATTGGCAGAGGCGGTGAAGGTTCCATGTATCTGGCACGTGATCTGGAACTTGGCATTTTTCGTGCGGTAAAAGAGCTGCCTGCCAGCAGCAGAAGAGAGGCCGGACTGCTCAGACTTCTTGAACATCCCTATCTGCCAAAGATGATTGATTACACAGAGAGGGGTAACTTTTGTTACATCATCATGGAATATATACATGGCAGATCTCTGGAAGAGTATATGCAGGAAGGATATGTTTTTTCCATAGAGGAGATACTGTGCATAGGTGATGTGACCTTGCAGGTACTGGAATATTTTCATTCCAGGAAACCGGCAGTTTTTTATGGGGATCTGAAGCCGGCAAATATAATGATGACAGATCAGAAACGCCTTTATCTGGTAGATTTTGGAAGTGCGGTTTTTTCATATAGTGCTTCTTATAAAGAAACAAAGGGAACAAGAGGATATGCTGCCCCTGAACAGCTGCAAGGAAAGATAAGTGCAGCCAGCGATTTTTATGCACTTGGAAAAACAATGGAAGTGCTTTGCGGCAAAAAGAAATTCCGGTATTTTTTGAAATGTCCTGCTTTGGGGAAATTTATTTTCAGATGTTGCCGTACAGAGCCGGAGAAGCGCTGGCAGGGTACCGCGGAGGCAAGAAATGAATTATGTAAAATTCATCCGCTGAATTTGCAGCTGAAAGCTGTACTTTTCCCGCTGGCGGTAGCTTTGGTGGTGTTTGTGGCTGTTCTGAGTTCAGGATTAGATAGAGAAAAACTTCCAGAGCTGTCGCAGATGCTGACACCGGTGACCGCACAGTATTTTACTATGGAATATCAATCTGGTTCTGCAATATGGAAAGAAAAAATGCATGTTCACATAGAAAAAGAGCTACAGAATTTGCAAAAAGTTTATCAGAAGACACAGGATCAGATCCGAATTCTGGAACTGCTTGCGTGGAACGGACAGCTGGCAGACAAAGCAGATCATGCAGAAATCTACTATCGGCAATTGCTAACATATGAGCCGGAGTATAGTAAGGGCTATCTGGAATATGGATTATTTTTGTGCAGACAGGGCAGGTATCAGGAAAGCAGAGCAGTATACAGACAGTGGAAAAACAGGGCAGAAGAAAAAAGAATGCAGATAGCAGATGCATTTGCTGAAGAATGGCAGGAATGGAAGAAGGAGGCAGGAATTATTCTTGGAAGGACGAAACAATCTTTTTTGGAAGGTGCTTTTTAGTTTACTGATAATGGCAGTGTATGGAAGTTGTTCAGCTGCATATGCAGCTGAGTTTGGTGGGTTTGAGGTTTCAACAGGGACTGGTGAATATGAAGGAACCGGAGAAGAATGGGAGGATGAGCCGGTATGCAATACACCAGAACAGAATGACAGTAATACTTATGTAGATGAAGCACGAAATGACGGACAGGAATCAGAACAAAATACTTCAGGAACGGTATCCTCATATAATGAGGAGTATGAACAAGTGCCTGTACAGAATTGGAATGCACGGGAAAGTTCCACAACAACTGAAAAAAATCGTTCTTCTGTAACAGAATATACGGAAAGGTATAGAGGAGAGAACGAAAATGTAAGTAGTTCGATCATGGATGAAGACAGAATCATCAAGTCTGAGAGTACGGTAGTATCGATTCCCGCAGAAACGAGTCCGACATGGATACCGACCGTGACTCCAACTCCAACTCCGGTTCCTGCGCCAACAGCAACTTCAATACCGGTATTTACAGAAGTCCCGAAAGAAGAGGTGGAAACAGTAACAGAGTACAAGGAAGAGTACCGTCTGCCGCCTGCAGAATGTCTGCGAAAAATGAAACTCTTATTTTTGAGACAGGAATTGGGAAAAGGAGAATATGCAGAAATCCGAATCAAGAAGAATGCAGTGGTAGAAATTGTAAGTGTACGTGTTAACGGACAGGAAAAAGACTGGGATACAGAGGGAGAAATAGTTAGAGTACATGACCTTGTCAATGACATAAATCTGCTGGAGATTGCAGCTATGATACCGGCAGATTTTACGTGGACGGGAGAGAAAAAGAATGTTATACTGACCTATAATGTTTTTTAGACGAATTATTTTGATACAAAAGAAAAATTATCTGTAAAAAATCGGAGGAATTATGTATAAAGCAATCTTATTTGATCTGGATGGAACGTTGACAGAGTCAGGTGAGGGAATCACAAAATGCGTGCAGTATGCGCTTGAAAAGCTTGGCAGACCAGAATCGGATCTTGAAAAACTGAAAGTGTTTATCGGACCACCGCTGATGGAGCAGTTTATGAAGTATGCAGATATGGATGAAGCAACTGCGCGCAAAGCAGTGGAATACTACAGAGAGCGTTATTCTACGACTGGAATATTTGAGAATCGTCCATACCCGGGTGTGGAAAAGATGCTTCAGGAATTAAGGAGAAAGAAATACCTTCTGGCAGTTGCATCTTCCAAACCAGAATATTATGTGAAACAGATTTTAGATTATTTTAATTTGAAGGAATATTTTGACGAAATTGTGGGCAGTGAAATGAATGGAGCCAGAACAAATAAGACAGAGGTGATTGAAGAAACCTTGAAACGCCTTGGATTGGATCATCACCGCGAGCAGGTGATCATGGTGGGGGATAAAGAGCATGATGTTCTTGGAGCCAGAAAGGCAGGACTTGATTGTGTGGCTGTTTCTTATGGCTATGGGACAAAAGAAGAACTTGCGGCCTCCCAGCCATTGCAGATCGTGGCATCAGCTGAAGAGATCCTGGATTTTTTCGTCTGAGCCCTCGACGCAGACAAAGCCATGTCAGACAGATCTGGAGAGTAGCATATCCCTGTGGAATTCATTTTTTGATTTCACAGATCGTTGGCTACGCAGGTCTGTGGCTGATCATGAAATCTGGCGGGGGAATGGATGCTTATTATCAAAATGCAATTCTTTTTACAGGGCTGACTGGATTACTTGCTATGATTCCCTGTCTGTGGTTTTACAGTAGAGACCGTGCAGCGAGAAAAATTGGCGGACTTGTAACTTCGCAAAAACCATGGCAGTTGAAAATTCCGGAAATGTTACTGTTGCTTGGAATGGGAGCGGCATTTTCTCAGTTTGCCAATATGCTTGTGGGAATACTGCAGTCGGTTTTGAATTATCAGGAATATCAGGAATCTATGGACCAGCTGATGGAAGGAAAACAAATGTGGTTCCTGATCTTATCTATGGGAATCATAGCACCGCTTGCAGAGGAAATCGTTTTTCGCTGGCTGATCTATCTGAGACTTCGGGATTATATGCGAATGGGAGCAGCTGCTGTAATTTCTGGCCTGATTTTTGGAATCTATCATGGAAATCTGGTACAGGCTGTTTATGCGAGCCTTCTTGGAATAGTGTTTGCATATATCCTGGATATCAGTGGATGTCTGTGGAGCAGTGTGCTATTGCATATGGGGGCTAATATCTGGTCACTGATATCGCCGGATTTGTATACATGGATCATTGCCAGGAATCCGGCTGCAATCATGATATTATTCCTGATCTTATTGATGGTAATGATTTTGGGCTGTTTTTATTTTACAAAAAGAGTGCAGGGAAGATCAAAACGAGTTATATAGCAGAGAAAAGTAAAAATTATGATACAAATGAAAAGCTTTCAGATGAAATAAAATCTGGGAGCTTTTTTATATAAAGAAATAATGGTAATTAGATTTCGGGGTTTAGAAAGATTTTATAATTAGAAAGATTGCTCTTAAGGGGAATATATGATATCATAAGTGTATTAAAACAATTAATACACTAAATACACATGCGAAAAAATGATTTACAGCAGAAAGGAGGGACAATGATAATACTAGATTATCAGGACAGACGTCCGATATATGAACAGATAACTGAAAAGTTCAGGACGCTGATCTATCAGGGAGCATTGCCGGCCGGTTGCAGACTTCCTTCTGTCCGGCAGCTGGCAATGGAATTATCTATCAACCCGAATACGATTCAGAGAGCTTATATGACACTGGAGCAGGAGGGACTGATCTATCCGGTAAAAGGCAAAGGGAATTTTGTTGCAGAGACGCAGCAGATTCAGGAAAAAAGCAAAGAAGATTTTCGAAAAGAATTTCTGGAACTTGTCAGACGTGGAATCAACACAGGTATGACAGAAGAAGAACTGACGACATTGGTTCAGAAAGGGTATGAGGAGGAACAGAGATGATAGAGATAAGGGGATGCAGCAAAGCATTTGGGACGCTTATGGCAGTCAGTAAGGTTTCGCTGGAAATCGGGGAAAGAGAGGTCTTCGGTCTGGTTGGAAGCAACGGTGCAGGGAAGAGTACACTTCTTCGTATGATTGCAGGAATTCTGAAACCTGATGAGGGTGAAATAAAGATTGATGATATGGCAGTATTTGATAATGAAAAGGCAAAAGAACAGGTTTTCTACATATCTGATGATTGCTATTTTCCGACAAACTATACAGCGTTGGATATGGCTGCGTTCTACCAGCTGCATTATCCGAAATTTGAGAAGCAGAGATTTGCAAAACTGATGAATCAGTTCCAGCTTGATGAAAGAAGAAAAGTCGGCAGCTTTTCTAAGGGTATGAAAAAACAGTTGATGGTACTTCTTGGAATCAGTGCAGGGACAAAATATCTTCTCTGTGATGAAACATTTGACGGATTAGATCCGGTAGTACGTCAGGGGGTTAAGAGTCTGCTTGCAGCAGAAATCATGAGCAGAGATTTTACTCCGGTTCTGGCTTCACACAATTTGAGAGAACTGGAAGACATCTGTGACCATGTGGGACTTTTGCATAAAGGAGGCATGCTTTTGAGTAAAGACCTGGAAGATATGAAATTCTATATTCATAAAGTACAGTGTGTTTTGACAGACAGGAAACAGGAAGAGGAATTGAAAAAAGAACTTGACATATTAAAGATCGATCATCAGGGATCACTTGTATTGTTTACAGCAAGAGGTACGCGGTCAGAAATCATGGCAAAGATACAGGAGAAGAATCCATTGTTCAGTGAAGTGCTTCCGCTGACTCTGGAAGAAATATTTATCAGTGAAACGGAGGTGGCTGGTTATGAAATCCAGAATATTTTCTTCTAAATATATAAAGACGATTTCTAAAGGTCAGATATGGATACCGGCATTTATAGCACTCGGATTTCTTCTGGCATTTCCGGTGACTGGTATGGTGAAGCTGAGTTCCTGGAGTGATCTGAAATATTCAGCTTTGCAAAGTCAGATTTTGTATAACAATTTGTGGAAGGATGGTTTTGTACTGTCAGGCCTGATCATTGTATCAATAGCAGCTTTCATAAACAGTGTGAATGGATTTATTTACCTGTATTCTGGCAAAAAAACAGATTATTATCATGGACTTCCGATGAAAAGATCAGAAATGTTTCTGGAAAGAATATTTTCAGGATTGGTATATTATCTGATACCATATATCGTTACAGAATTTCTGATGATCTGCATTGGAGCAGCGCGAGGATTTTTCAGCCTGAATATTATGGGGATGGCAGTCAGGATGCTTTTCCTGCATCTTATCATCTACCTAGTGATCTATTTCAGCATTGTGCTTATAATCAGTGTGACGGGAAATATGCTGATGGGTATTCTGTGTCTGGGTGGAATGTACCTGTATGGTATTGTACTCAGTCTGATCCTTGTAGCCTATGGACAGTCATTTTGGCATACCTTCTTCTCAGAATATCAGTATGGTGGATTTCATACGCTTCTGCACTCTGCATCTCCGGGAACGTTGATTCTTGATATGGTCAGTGCTTATGCGGAAGGAAAGGCAGGAAAATTACTTGCAGCAGTTATTGTTCTTGGTGTTGTATTTGGAGTCCTGGCATGGATTGCATATAAGAAAAGACCATCAGAATCGGCTGGAAAATCAATGGTTTATCCGTGGATTTCAATCGTAGTGAGATTCATGGTCGTGATTCCGGGAGGTCTTGCAGTCGGTTGGATATTCTATCCGCTCACTACCGGAAAAGCCAGAATCCTCTGGTGGATTTTCGGAATGATACTTGGAACAGTCATAATACACGGACTGTTAGAAACAATATATCAGATGAGCTTCCAGGGATTTTTCGCGAAAAAATCACAGTTGCTAATTGCAGGACTACTTGTAGCGGCTTGTGCTCTTATTTTTCAGAAAGACCTGCTGCATTTTGACAGCTATATTCCAAAACAGGAAGATATTGCATCCGTGAATCTCAACATGATGTCTTTTGATCAGGACTACTATGAGAATGTTCAAAAGACCAAAGATGGAGACTATGAAATAACAGATGCAAATAACTGGGCAGAACCTGCAATGGCATTTACCGGTAAAAATGGTATAGGTGACCAGACTTATAAAGCTCTTCAGGATATCGTTGCCGGCAATCCCAAAAGTGAGGAAATCGATGGAGATTATACATATTATTCTTATTCAAGTATAAAATATACACTTAAATCTGGAAAAGAGATCTACCGAAAATACTGGATAGGGACGGAGAATTTAAGTGCTCTTGTAAAAGGATTATATGAAGAAGAAAATTTGAAAGAACAGAAATTTGGTTTTCTTAATCTTGATCAGAAATATCTGAAAAATATTGGACTGAATGATGCAGGCGGAAATGGATACAGCATCTTCCAGAATGATTCGGATAAAATGAAACAGCTCCTTGAAGCGATGAAGCAGGATGTCGATGCTGCAACAGCAGAAGACTTTATGCAAGTACCCGAGGTTAAAATTGATTTTGCTTATCAGCTTCCTCGTAAACAGGATGTGAATAATATGATACCAGGAAATACGAATGCAGATGTACAGTATGCAGAATGGATAGTCGGTATATATCCTTCATTTAAAAATACTCTTGCAATTCTTAAGGAAACAGGTTATCCTCTGACGGTAGAGGAACTGGATATTGAAAAGATTGTGCTGAACTATTTTAATGATGAGAATGGACAGCAGGAAGATGTAACCTATGAGAATCCAGAAGAAATAAAAGCTCTGAAAGAGGCATTGACTGTAAGATACAATGGATACGTCGACAAAGATTCAGAGATATATCAGAATATTTATGCATCTGTGTTTACAGATAAAGGCGAGGCTGTGAATACATATGGACTGAAGACAGAAAAGCTGCCTGATTTCGTAAAAGAAAAGATTACAGCTCTTGGGATAAAACAGAGTAGTATACAGGTGGATGCACCGGTAATGAATGAAGAAACTCGATATATAGATGATGATGAAAATCTGGCATCACAGGAAATTATAGGTGGAGCAGATGAACCAACTTCAATCTATCTGGAAAGCAGCAGCGATGCAGATTCATCTGAGACAGAATAAGGAGTAGATATGGCAAAGGCAGTAAGGCTGGATAAGTTTCTTGCGGATGCAGGAAAGGGTAGGAGAAGCGAAGTGAAAAAGTTTATACAGAAGGGGCAGGTTCAGGTCAATGGAGTTCCGGCGAAGAAACCAGAACTGAAGGTTGATCCGGAGAAGGATACCGTTGTACTTTCAGGTGAAACAGTAGGTGCAGCACCGGAATTTGTCTATTATCTTCTGAATAAACCAGCCGGCTGCGTCAGTGCAACAGAAGATCGTAATGACCGAACAGTTATGGAATATGTTCCATCTGATCGCAAGGGTCTGTTTCCGGTAGGAAGACTTGATAAAGATACAGAAGGCCTGCTCCTTATCACAGATGATGGTATGCTGGCGCATGAACTCCTTGCACCGGGAAAACATGTGGATAAAACCTACTTTGTCCGAGTGGAAGGAAAGCTTACAGTGGAAAAGATCGAGAAACTGGAAAAAGGTGTGGATATCGGCGAAAAAAAACTGACGATGCCGGCTAAGGTAGAAATCGTTGGCGGAAGCTGGGAAGGTGCAGGTGAACCAGAACCAGGGCGCGTCCGCAGAGAAAACCTTCCGGAAGTTTATACAGAACTGCATCTGACAATCCATGAAGGAAAATTCCACCAGGTGAAACGCATGATGGCAGCAGTCGAAACCCCCGTTATCTACCTCAAAAGAATCACCATGGGCTCCCTCACCTTGCCCGATGATTTGAGAAAAGGGGAGTATCGCGCCTTGACAGATGACGAATTAAAAAGCCTGCGAAAAAGTTAACAAAAACTCTCAAAACCCTCTTTACACAGAGGGTTTTCTTATGCTATACTCTAGAAGTTGCAATGTGCGCAAAACCGCACAAATAAAAATCACGTACAGAGATTCCGATGGATGGTGCCCTTACGGTGTGAGGTTGGGTCCGGATAGAAAATGATCTGTACGGAAGAATTTAACCAAAAAGGAGAACAAATCATGAGCGTTATTTCAATGAAACAGCTTTTGGAAGCAGGTGTTCATTTCGGACATCAGACAAGAAGATGGAACCCTAAAATGGCTCCATACATCTACACAGAAAGAAACGGAATCTATATCATCGACCTTCAGCAGTCTGTAGGCATGGTTGACGATGCATACAATGCAGTAGCTGATATCGTAGCTAACGGCGGAAACATCCTTTTCGTTGGTACTAAGAAACAGGCTCAGGATGCTATCAAAGCAGAAGCAGAGCGTTGCGGACAGTTCTATGTAAACGAAAGATGGCTTGGTGGTATGCTTACAAACTTCAAGACAATCCAGAGCCGTATTGCAAGACTGAAACAGATCGAAGCTATGGAAGCTGACGGAACTTTCGAAGTACTTCCAAAGAAAGAAGTTATTGAATTAAGAAAAGAACTTGCTAAACTGCAGAAAAACCTTGGCGGTATCAAAGAAATGAAACGTCTCCCAGACGCAATCTTCATCGTTGACCCTAAGAAAGAAAGAATCTGTGTTCAGGAAGCTCATACATTAGGTATTCCGCTTATCGGTATCTGCGATACTAACTGTGATCCGGAAGAATTGGATTATGTAATCCCGGGTAACGATGATGCTATTCGTGCCGTAAAACTGATCGTTTCAAAAATGGCAGACGCTGTTATCGAAGCAAATCAGGGAACAACAGAAGCTGAAGAAGCAGAAGTTGAAGAAGCTACAGAGGAATAATTAATTTAATAATTCCAGGAGGAAAATACAATGGCTATTACAGCAGCTCAGGTAAAAGAATTAAGAGAAATGACCGGTGCCGGAATGATGGATTGTAAGAAAGCTCTTACAGCTACAGATGGCGATATGGACAAAGCAGTAGAATTCCTGCGTGAAAAAGGTCTTGCTACAGCTCAGAAAAAAGCAAGCCGTGTTGCAGCAGAAGGTCTTTGCAAGACTCTTGTTGCTGATGATGAGAAGAACGCAGTTGTTGTAGAAGTTAACTCTGAGACAGACTTCGTTGCTAAGAATGAAAAATTCCAGAGCTATGTTGCAGATGTTGCAGCACAGGCACTTACAACTTCTGCAGCTGACATCGACGCTTTCCTTGCAGAGCCATGGGCACTTGATACAACCAAGACTGTAAACGAAGCTCTTGCAGCTCAGATCGCAGTTATCGGTGAGAACATGCACATCAGAAGATTTGCTCAGGTGAAAGAAGAAAACGGATTCGTTGCTTCTTACACACATATGGGTGGAAAAATCGGCGTTCTTGTAGACGTTGAAACAGATGTTGTTAACGATGCAGTGAAAGAAATGGCTAGAAACGTAGCAATGCAGATTGCAGCTCTGAAACCGCAGTACACAAGCGACAGCGAAGTAAGTGCTGAATATATCGAGCATGAAAAAGAAATCCTTCTTGCTCAGATCCAGAACGATCCGAAAGAATCCCAGAAACCGGAGAAGGTTATCCAGGGTATGATCACTGGACGTATCAAGAAAGAACTCAAAGAGATCTGCCTTCTTGATCAGGTTTACGTTAAAGCAGAAGATGGAAAACAGACTGTTGCTAAATACGTAGAAGAAGTTGCTAAAGCAAACGGCGCTAAGATCACAATCAAAGGTTTCGTTCGTTTCGAAACTGGCGAAGGTATCGAAAAACGTCAGGATGACTTCGCAGCAGAAGTTGCAGCTCAGGTAGCTGGTAAATAATTTCTGATCTGATTTAAGTCAGAACATTTCAATCCCCTGAAATCCAGGGCACCTCATCGAGGTGCGAGGGTTTTGGGGGATTTTTTGTGTATTGGTAATTGATTAAGCAGATAAGCCTTGAATTATAAGAGAAACAATGCTACTATAAAACCAAAGCATATTTCTCTATAAATTCAAGGCTTTTTTGCCGTCTGATCTTCTACATTCACTTCAGAAATCCATGCTTTTAAATCCAATTAAAAGAAAGCAGGAGTTTGGAGTGTACTGAATGATAGTACGACACGTTCTTGATACTCCTGCAAAAAAAACAGGAGGTAATGCCTATGGCAAAAAGAAAGAACCATGAAATTGTTACAACGAAGAAAAAACAGATGATTAGAAAGAATCCACGCGCTAATAAGAAGTACAAAGATACCGTTTTTCGGATGCTGTTTTCTAATCGTGAAAATCTGCTGTCACTTTACAATGCGATTAATGGAACGGCATATGAAAACCCAGAAGCACTGGAAATTGTAACGCTTGAGAATGCCATTTATATGGGAATGAAAAATGATCTGGCATTTATCGTAGCCACAAATTTGTTTTTGTATGAACATCAGTCAACCTATAATCCAAATATGCCGCTGAGAGATTTATTGTACATATCCAGTGAATATCAGAAATTGGTGGATCACAAATCGTTGTATTCTTCAACTTTACAGAAGATACCGGCACCAAATTTTATTGTGTTTTATAATGGAACAAGGAAGAAAGAAGACAGATGGGAAAATCTGCTGTCTGAAGCGTTTGAACATTTGGAAGGCGAACCAAATCTGGAGTTGCGAGTAGTTACGCTGAATATCAATGAAGATTATAACCGAGAGTTGATGGAGCAGTGTAAAATATTAAGAGAGTATGCGCAATATGTGGCAAAAGTACGAAATTACACAGAAAAGATGAAACTGGATACAGCTGTAGAATGTGCTGTAGAAGAATGTATTCAGGAGGGGATTCTGGAAGAATTTCTGTGGAAGAATCGAGCGGAGGTAGTCGCGGTGAGTATATTTGAATATAATAAAGAAGAGGAAGAGAAGAAACTTCGAGAAGCAGAATATGAGGCCGGATATGATTGCGGAAAGCAAGATGGATTAACTGAGGGAGAACTGCGAAAAGCGAAGGAAACCGCGGCAGAGCTTGCAAAGCTGGGAATGGCAATAGCACAGATTGCAAATGTACTTAAAACAGAGGAAGTGGTTATTTCCCAATGGCTGGAGGAAGGCACAAAATAATATATGCCTCAAACGCATAACACAGCATATAAGAAAAGGAAGAAATGATGAATTATAAAAGTGCAAAAATAGCAGAGGATGCGAATATTGCGAAACAGTCTGTAATCATTGGGGATGTGACGATCGGGCGGGACAGCTGCGTACTGTATTATTCAGTACTCCGTGGAGACGAAGCTCCTATCGTGATTGGAGAAGAGACAAATATTCAGGAAAACTGTACAGTTCATGTAAGTCGCAATATGCCGGTTCGTATTGGAAATAATGTAACAGTAGGCCACAATGCGGTGATCCACAGCTGCACGATCGGAGACCGGACACTGATCGGAATGGGGGCGGTAATTCTTGACGGAGCGCAGATTGGCAATGACTGCATCATAGGCGCCGGAAGTCTGGTAACGAAAAATACGATCATTCCGGATGGCTCTCTGGTGATGGGAAGTCCGGCAAAAATCAAAAGAAATCTTACCTGGGAAGAAAAGCTTGGAAACCTTGAAAACAGCAAAGAATATGTTTCTGTCTCCAGAGAGATGAAACGTCAGGGTGTTTTGTAAGACAGACGAAAACAGAAACAACAACAGTAAAATCACAACAGAATAAAGATGAGATAAAGGAGAATTCTATGGAGCATGAAATACCTGTCCGTATTGTAGACAACCAGGAATATATGAAGGTTGTCCGTTCAGTTCTTGAGGAAGGAAAAGAAGTGCCGCTCGTTGTCACCGGGAACAGCATGATGCCGTTTCTGATCGACAGACGGGATCAGGTACTGATAAAGAAGCCTGACCGGCCGCTGAAAAAAGGAGATATTGCATTTTTTCAGAGAGAAAACGGACAGTATATATTGCACAGAATTCACTTTATGCGAAAAGATAAAAAAACTGGCGAAAGCCAGTTTTATTTTATTGGAGACGGTCAGCAGACAATAGAAGGACCAATCCGGGAAAACCAGATTTTTGGCTTGATTACAGAGGTTTTGCGCAAAGGAAAACGTCTCGATGAGCATGACCTGACGTGGAAAATATTCAAACATATATGGAGATATGTGATACCGCTGCGCATGCCAATAATAAAAATATATTCACTTTTTAAGAGGTGAATTGCTTGTGAATCAGTGAGTGCAGTGCTATAATAAGGAAAATTCAAATCAGATAAATGGAGTGTTAGTTTGAAGCAGTTGATGAGGAAAATAATCATAAAAATCAGAGAGGGCTATCTGCAGGAGATATGCAGAGAGACCGCATGGATGTACCAATATGCAAAAAAATACTGGTTATCCATCTGCTTTTATATATTTGCCGGAGTCTTTGGAACACTTATGGGACTTGGAAGTGGTGTTGCCTCCAAATATCTGATTGATGCAGTTACAGGAGTAAAAAAAGACAAGATTCTGATTTTTGCACTACTGATCGTGTGTATGACGGTGGCCGGCATTCTTTCGAATGCGGTTATCAGTCGAATTTCAGCCAGAATCAACGTCGTGATCCAGAATGAGATTCAGGCAGATATATTTGGTAAGATCATACATACAGAATGGAAAGAACTTGGAGAGTTTCGCAGCGGAGATCTTCTGAACAGACTTTCCAATGATGCAGTACAGGTAGCATCCAGTGTGATCGGATGGATTCCGAACAGCATTACAAAGCTGGTACAGTTTATCGGTGCATTTGCGATTATATGTTATTATGACCCGGTTATGGCGGGAATTGCTCTGCTGAGCGCACCGGTTACCGTTTTGTTTTCTCGAAAATTCATGCACAGGATGCGAACCTATAATAATGAAATGAGAGAAATGACAAGCAGTCTGATGTCTTTTCAGGATGACACATTTCAGAATGTGCAGACTGTAAAAGCACTGGACCTGACAGGTGTGTTTGAGGAAAAACTACAGAGCCTGCAAAAAAGATACAAAGAAAAACTGCTTGATTATAATAAATTTACAGTGTATACTTCTTCCTTCATGTCAGCAGTGGGAACCGGTGTTTCGTATATCTGCTTTGGCTGGAGCGTTTACCGGCTCTGGAGTGGATATATTACCACCGGAACCCTGCTGATGTTTTTTCAGATGGCAAATTCCCTGTCATCTTCTTTTTCTTCTCTGATCCAGATCGTACCGGCGGCAATCAATGCAGCAACCTGTGCAGGACGACTGATGGCTGTTTCTGAACTGGAAAAAGAAAGATATCTGGACATGGACCAGGTAGAAGAAATTCGGAAAGATGAGAGAAAAGAAATTGCAATCCGACTGAAAAATATCAATATAAGCTACAAAACCGGGAAAGATATTATTCACAGAGGTGATTTTGCAGCAGAGGCAGGTGAGATCACCGCGATCATCGGTCCTTCCGGGGAAGGTAAGACAACGTTGATCCGAGTGCTTCTTGGCCTTTTATATCCGACAGAGGGATCCGCAGAACTCTGCAATGGATCGAAAAAAAGCGTCAGACTTTCGGCCGGGACAAGATCCTTTCTGAGCTATGTGCCACAGGGAAATACTATTTTTGCAGGTACCGTTGCGGAGAACATGCGAATGATAAAAAAAGATGCAACCGATGAAGAAATACGGGAGGCGCTGCAGACAGCCTGCGCTTATGAATTTGTTAAAAAACTTCCGAATGAGCTGGAAACCGTACTGGGAGAAAAAGGAAGCGGACTTTCCGAAGGACAGGCACAGCGCCTTGCCATTGCCAGAGCACTTCTGAAAGATGCACCGGTGCTGATACTTGACGAGGCAACTTCTGCACTTGATATAGAAACAGAGGAACGGGTGCTGAGAAATATTATGAATAAAGATAATGGAAGAACATGTATTGTTACGACACACAGACCGAGTGTTCTTTCTGTCAGTGACCATATTTATGAGATTAAGTCAACGAAACTGAAGCAGCTGAAATAGAGAGACTTTTTAGAGAACAGACAGCAACAAAACAGGAAGGCAGGACAGAAAATATGAGTGAAAGAGAAAACCGGACAGATTATACAGATGCACTGAATGAAGATCTTATTCGTGCGCTGGGTATGCAGCACACCGCAGAGGCGTCAGAAGAAGAGACACGATCCGAACTGACAGACCAGCCGGAGAAAGAAGAACATGAAGAAGAGTATGATGTTCCGGAGTTTGAATATCTCACATCACAGATGGACACAGTTAAGCCAAAGAAGAAACACAATACAGGAAAAAATAAACAAAAAAGCACACAGAGAACAAAACATGCCAGCCCGTGGAAAGAGGCTGCAGTAACACAGAATCTGAATCAGGGAAGAGAAAAGCCGACACCCAAAAGAAGCAGACACAAAGATTCCGGCAATATGCGATTTATCATAATGACAATCTGCATCGTGATCGGTGTACTTGCAGCAGCCGGCGCACTTATTTATATAAGCCTTCTGTTTTTGTATTGAGCATGAGCAGACAGAACAGATACGACAACAGAATAAATACATCCGTAAAAAGATCCGTGGATAATTCAGAAAAATATGAATTATTCACGGATTTCTTGTTTTTCGCAGCAGGATACGTGAAAAAAGTCGGGAAAACTCATACTTTAGTACGTGGGAGAGGAAAAAGGAATAGCGTAAAATTATAGTTTGTAAAAAGAGGTGCTGCGGAAGGGGAAGAATATGATCGATATACATGCACATATTTTGCCGAATCTGGACGATGGTTCAGAGAGTCTGGAAGAATCATTGGAAATGGCAGAACTGGCAGTGGAAAGTGGTGTGGAGATCATGGCAGCAACACCGCACAGTAATCAGATGGGAAGATTTGAAAATTTTCAGTCTGTGCAGCTGGAACAGAGCTTTGAACAACTGCGTGAGGCACTGAAAAGAGAAAAAATCCAACTGCAGATTCTGGAAGGAATGGAAATCTGGGCTTCAGATGACATTGCACAGAAGATAAAAAACAAACAGCTGGGTGGGATTAACGGGACAGCCTATTATCTGGTGGAGTTTCCATTTGATGCAGATCCATGGTGGATCAGGGAATGTCTGGAGGAGATTTTTGAGACCGGAAATATTCCACTGATCGCACATCCGGAACGTTATTTTTGCGTGCAGGATTATCCGGAGCTTGTGTATGAATGGGTACAGAATGGTTGTGTGACGCAGATGAATAAGGGCAGTATTTTGGGAAGATTTGGGAGAAGTGTAATGAAAACAGCACATATTCTCCTGAAAAATGACCTGATCTCATGTATGGCCAGCGATGCACACCGCTCTTATATGCGTACACCTTATATGAGAGAGGCAAAAGAAGAACTGATCCGACTGGGTGGTTATGAGTTTGCCTGGTATCTGACAGAGAAAAATCCGGAACGTATCATAAGAAATCAGCAGATTTCACTGCATGGGCGCAGACCGGAAAAAAGGAGAAAATATTTTTTGCCTGTTTACAGGTGAAGGCTAAGAGGAGAGATTCATGAAAAAGTTAAGAATACTTGGCATAGTGGTATTTCTGATCGCCGTGGCGTCGTTTGGATACTTTAAATATGAACAGATTAATTCCAAAGACAATCAGGCACCGGTGATTACGATGGATTCTGATTCCGTTGAGGTATCCTGCCAGGCAGGAGATGAGGAACTTCTGAAAGGAATTACGGCAATGGATTCGAAGGACGGTGATGTGACAGGAAGCCTGATCGTCGAATCAATCAGTAATTTCATGGAAAACCATACAAGAAATATGACAGTGGCAGCTTTTGATTCAGATAATCATGCAACAAAAGCTTCAAGAAAAATTACTTATAAGGACTACACAGCACCGACATTCGCACTGACGGAACCACTGCGATTTGCAATGAATACACAGGATATCATGGGAACGCTTACCTGTTCAGACGTGTTGGATGGAGATGTGACCGGAAAAATAAAAATGTCCAGCGAATACTATGTACAGGCAGATGTGGCCGGCGAATATCCAATGGTCTATCAGGTTGCAAACAGTGCAGGTGATGTGCAGAAGCTTCCGGTAACAGTAGAAATTTATGATCCATCAAAGGAAGCACAGAAACCTCAGTTTGAATTGTCCGAATACCTTGTGTACACACCGGCCGGAACTGCCATTGATCCGTGGTCTTATGTCCAGCAGATCACTATGGGCGGTATTGAATTCAAACGAGGAGAAGATGGTATCCTCCGAGATCCGAATCCGGCAGAAAAGCAGGAACGGACAGCCATCACAGCAGATGAAGTGCAGATTACAAACCCGGCAGATTTCAACACACCGGGAACATACGAAATTTTATATCAGATGACAGACGATAGTGGCAAAGAAAGTGCAACAGGACAGATTCGCCTGATCGTTGTTGTGAGATAGCAGGAAAGAGGAATTTATGGAAGAGAGAATTGACAGCGAAAACGTCCAGCAGATCGACCTGATCAGCATGCTGAAGGATATCGGAAGAGAATGGATCACGATTCTTCTGCTGTCCATCGCAGCAGCACTATTTGCAGACATCTGGATCTGCGCGACCTATCAACCCGAATATAAAACATCGACAACCTTTGTTGTTACAGCAAAGGGAATGAACAGCAATATTTATCAGAATTTAACTTCTACAAAAGATCTTGCACAGCAGTTTACCGAGATTCTGGGCAGCAATGTACTGAAAAAAAAGGTTGCCCAGGATATCGGCGTAAACAGTCTGGATGTGGAAACATCGGTAGATCTTGTACCGGAGACAAACCTGATCACACTTTCTGTTAAGGCAAAAACCGCGGCAGAATCCTATCGTGTACTCCGGTCAGTTATGGAAAATTACAACACAGTTTCGGATTATGCCATCAAAAATGTCATCATCGAAACCATTCAGCAGCCTTCAGTTGCGATGTCACCGTCCAATCCATTGAACGAAAAAAGAATGGTACTGAAGGTATTTCTGATAGCGGCAGGCTGTCTGATCGTGCTGGTGGCAGGAATTTCTTATATACGTGATACGATCAAGAATCCGGGAGAGGTTTCCTCAAAACTCGATACCCGTCTGCTGGGAACAATCGCATATGAGAAAAAATCAAAATCACTTTCCATGAACCGTAAGAAAGGATATCTGTCCATGCTGATATCGAATCCACTGAGAAGCTTTGCCTATGTGGAATCCAGCAAGATGGCTGCTTCAAGGGTTCGAAGCTATATGGACAAGGAACAGGCAAAAGTCCTCCTTGTTACCAGTGTAATGGAAAACGAAGGAAAATCCACAGTGGCAGCAAACCTTGCACTTTCACTTGCACAGGAAGGAAACCGGGTTATGCTGATGGACTGTGACTTCCGTAAGCCGGCGCAGTTCAAGATTTTTGATGTGCGTGACAATGAAGAAACAGATCTGGGAGATGTGCTGATCAATCATAAAAGTGCTGACAGGATCATACGCAACTGGAATGATTCCAATCTTTACATGATCCTGAACAAAACATCTTCTAATTCTATAGAGACCCTGCTGAAAAGTACGACACTGAAACAGATCATTGCTTTCTGCAGAGAAAGAATGGACTATGTCGTCGTGGATACATCACCGCTGGCGCTGGTTGCTGATACAGAAGAACTGGCGCAGATGACGGATGCTTCTGTACTGGTAGTAAGACAGGATACGGTCCTGGCAAAAGACATTAACGATGCAATTGATATTCTGAATAATACCAGAGGAAAAGTGATCGGCTGCATTCTGAATGGTACAGCTTCTCAGAGTACAGGTGGAAACAGTCACTACAGATATGGAGGTCACTATGGGAAACGAGCGTAATACAGAAATAGACTCCGGAATCCTGTATTTTACTACGATCCTGGATGACATGTGGCGAGGATTTAAGAAGTTTTTCCTGTTGTGCTTCCTGCTTATGGCAGTATGCGGAGGAGCTTTGTATCTTCGTGAAAAAACCAATTATACCCCGGTATATCAGGCATATTCATCCTTTGTTGTTGAAACCAAAACAGCCTATGGATACAGCCAGTCTTATTCAGATGCAACGACAGCGGGACAGCTCAGCACCACTTTTCCATACATACTGACAAGCGGCGCTCTCTCAGACATCGTGGCAGACAGTCTGGGTGTAGATACTATACCGGCAACCATCAGTGCAGAGGCAATTAAAGACACCTCGATTTTTACAATCAATGTAACAGCATCAAATGCACAGACAGCATATGACGTACTGCAGGCGGTTATCAAGTATTATCCGCAGGTTGCAGAATACATCATTGGAGATACTCAGCTGACACTGATGGATGAGAGCGGGGTTCCTGAGGAACCACAGAATCCGCAGAACTTTGCCGGTGCGGCAGCGAAAGGAATTGTTGTGGGAGCCGTGCTCAGCGTCTTCTTGTTATTCGTGTATGCTTCTACAAGGCGAACCGTACGAAGAGAGGAAGATCTGAAAAACTATCTGAGTATTTCTTATCTTGGAAGTGTTCCGAAGGCAAATCGCAAAAGAAGAAAAAGTAAAAAGACCGTATTGCTTGAGGGGGCGGGAAATACAACCGTACTCAGAGAGAGCTTTCGTACAATCCGAACACGAGTCGCCAAAAAGACAGAAGAAGATGGCCTGAAAAGTTTTATTGTGACAAGTGCGGCAGCAGGTGAAGGCAAGACGACCGTTGCTGTCAACCTTGCAATTTCTCTTGCAAAAAAAGGAAAAAGAGTAATATTGCTTGACGGTGATCTGCGACATCCGTCTATTGCCGGAGCGATAGGAATTAAGACAAAAAATGCCGGCATCGCAGATGTGCTGAAGAAAGAAGCAGAGCTGAGAGATGCAATCGTCCGTTATGGTGAATATGAACTGGATATCCTTCCAGGTACAGAAGCTGTAAAAGCACCAACAACGCTGATCGGAAGCGGATATCTTGAGCGACTGATTAAAGTACTCAGAAAAAATTATGATTACGTAATTATAGATACACCGCCATGTGGAATGCTTGCAGATGCATCCGCAGTTGCACGTATGACAGATGGTGCGGTCATGGTAGTCCGTCAGGACTGCACCCGTGTCGACAGAATTCTGAGTGGTGTGGAAAATATTGCCGATACAGGTGTTGATCTGATCGGATATGTTCTGAACTGTACAGAAATGGGAATTACCGGTTATGGATACGGCTATGGCTACGGTTACGGATATGGCTATGGTTACGGCTATGGCGGTCATTACGGTCATTATGGCCATTATGGGAAAAAGGAATGAATGGAAAGAAAATAAATTATCAGTTGTTATTAAGAAGAATCTGCCTGATCGTTCTGGATATCTTTTTAATTATTATTTCTTCGGCGATGGCACTTGCTACCCGATTTGAATTTGATTTTGGACAGATACCGGAAGAATTTATCGGTGTAATCCGGGATTACGGCGTGTTAATGATCCTGGTAACACTGCTCTGCTTTGCTGTTTTTCGGATATACAGCAGCCTGTGGGAATATGCGGGTCAGGAAGAAACTTTTAAGATTGCAGGTGCGGTTGCTTTTTCATCACTTTGTGAAATGGCAATTGTTGTGGGTGTCGGAAGCCATCTTCCGCGGAGTTATTATGTGCTTCGTACACTTTATCTGGCAATCCTGGTTGGAAGCAGCCGCTTTTTTTACAGACTGGTCCGACTGCGCTATCGTAAACGACAGCATTACTCCATAAAGAAAAAAAAGAGAATTATGCTGGTCGGTGCAGGCGAGGCCGGAAGAAGTCTGATCCAGGAAATTCAGAACAGTCGTTATCTGGATCAGAAGATATGCTGTGTGATCGATGACAATAACCGCAAGATTGGACGATATATCCTTGGTATTCGCGTGGTGGGAAACCGATACGCCATAAAAAGAAATGTGGAGCGTTACGGGATCGAACAGATCATCATTGCAATACCGTCCGCCGGAAGCCGTAAACTGAGACCTGTTCTGGACATCTGTAAGGATACCGGTTGTGAATTAAAAATCCTTCCGGGAATCTATCAGCTGGTAAATGGTGAAGTCAATGTCAGTAAGCTGCGTCCGGTCAACATTGAAGATCTTCTTGGAAGAGAGGAGATCAATGTCAACATGGATGAGATCATGGATTATGTATCCGGCAAAACAATTCTTGTAACAGGTGGCGGTGGCTCTATTGGAAGTGAACTGTGTCGCCAGATTGCAGCACATAAGCCGGCTCGCCTGATCATTTTTGATATTTATGAAAACAATGCCTATGACATTCAGCAGGAACTTAAAATGAAATATCCGGATCTGAAACTGACGGTACTGATTGGATCCATCCGAGACGAAGAACGTGTGGAAACAATTTTTGGCAAATACAGACCGGATATTATTTACCATGCAGCAGCACACAAGCATGTGCCGCTTATGGAAGCAAGTCCGAATGAAGCAATCAAAAACAATGTCCTGGGTACCTATAATCTTGTACTGGCGGCAGACCGCTGGAAAGTGAAAAAATTTGTTCAGATTTCAACAGATAAGGCAGTCAATCCTACAAATATCATGGGCGCCTCCAAGAGAGTCTGTGAAATGATCATTCAGAGCTTCAATAAACATTCCGAGACAGATTTTGTAGCGGTTCGTTTCGGAAATGTACTCGGAAGCAATGGAAGTGTTATTCCACTTTTCAAAAAGCAGATTGCAGCAGGTGGTCCGGTGACCGTTACCGATCCGGAAATCATCCGTTACTTCATGACTATTTCAGAGGCAGTTTCTCTTGTTCTTCAGGCTGGTGTTTATGCAAAAGGAGGAGAAATCTTTGTCCTTGATATGGGCGAACCGGTGAAAATCCTGGATCTCGCAAAAAATATGATCCGTCTTTCCGGCTACACCCCAGATAAAGATATCGCAATTGAATTTACAGGTCTTCGTCCGGGAGAAAAGCTTTATGAAGAGCTGCTCATGGATGAAGAAGGAATGACAGAGACACCGAACAAACTGATCCATATCGGTCATCCGATCGATGTCGATGAGGAGAAACTTTATTATGCTCTTCAGGTAATGGAAGAGGCAGCAGCAAACGAAACCGATGACATGCGCCTGCTGATGCAGAGCATCGTGTCTACATATCATATAAAGGCAGAGGAAAATCAGGAATGCGAAAACCTTCAGAAAGCTATCTAAAACTGAAAAAAGCGACCGATAAAATTCTGTCAGGCGCAGGTCTGGTGGTTCTTTCACCTGTATTCGCAGGAATTGCCATTGCGATCAAAGCAGAGGATGGACTCACAGCGCCAGTATTTTTTAAGCAGAAACGAGTGGGAATTCATAAAAATCATTTTATGCTTTATAAATTTCGAAGCATGCGGACAGATACACCGCATGATACACCGACACATTTACTGACAGATCCGGAACAATATCTGACGAGAGTCGGGAAATGGCTCCGAAAAACCAGTCTCGATGAACTGCCGCAGCTTCTGAATATTTTTCACGGAGATATGGCAGTAGTCGGACCGAGACCGGCGCTTTGGAACCAATATGATCTGCTGGAAGAAAGAGACCGATATGGAGCCAATGATGTTTGTCCGGGACTGACCGGCTGGGCGCAGATTCATGGAAGAGACGAACTGGAAATAAAAGAAAAAGCCAGACTGGATGGCTATTATGTGAAGCATATGAATCCGGTCATGGATATTCGATGTATCCTTGGTACAGTCAGCTCCGTGCTGAAAAGTGAAGGAGTTGTAGAAGGCGGAACAGGGGCAATGAGCAGTGGCGGGAAGATGGATAAGAAAAAAATACTTATTATAACAAATCATTCGTACATGCTGTATCGCTTCCGTAAAGAACTGATCCAAAAACTGCTGGAAGATTCTGAAGTTGTGATCAGCACTCCATTTGTCGGACACGAAACAGATCTGAAAGAGCTGGGCGCAAACTGTATCAAAACAGAAGTGGATCGAAGAAGCATCAATCCATTCACGGATCTGAAACTGCTTCATACATATAAAACAATATTGAAACAGGAAAAACCAGACCTGGTGATTACATATTCCATCAAACCGAATATTTATGCCGGATATCTTTGCGGAAAGATGAAAATTCCATTCTGCGCAAATGTGCAGGGACTTGGAACCGCTTTTCAGAAAGCGCTGCTTTCGAATCTTGTTACGGTAATGTACCGAACCGCATTTAGGAAAGTAGAAACCGTATTTTTTGAAAATCAGGCAAATGCGCAGGCGTTTGTCAGACGTCGGATTCTTCCTGCGAAAAAAGAAGTTGTCCTGTCCGGTGCCGGCATCAACCTGGAAGAATACAGATATCGTCAGTATCCAAATAACGAAAAAGTTCATTTTCTGTATCTCGGCAGAATCATGAAAGAAAAAGGAATGGATGAACTCTTTGCTGCAGTGGAACAGCTGCGAAAAAATGGCTGTGAATTCGTACTGGATCTGGTCGGATTCTTTGAAGATGAATATAAAAAGCAGGTAGAACAGCTTCAAAGTGAAGGAGTTGTAAGATTTTACGGCTTCCAGGAAAATCCAAAACCATATTATGCACAGACCGACTGCGTAGTACTTCCGAGCTATCATGAAGGCATGAGCAACGTCCTCCTCGAGGCAGCGGCATCAGGAAGAGCAATCATTACCACAGATATTCCCGGATGCCGCGAAGCCGTTGATAATGGAAAGAGCGGTATGCTCTGCAAAGTAAAAAGCACAGACAGTCTGTATAAAGCTATGAAACGATTTACAGAACTCTCCAGAGAAAAAAGAGAACTGCTGGGTAAGGCAGGACGCGAAAAAATGGAGAGAGAATTTGATAAGAAAAAAGTAGTGGAAGAAACTGTGAAGGTTATCACAAAAGCAATGACAAAACAGGAAAGAGGAATGAAATGACACTGACAAATTACTGGTGGCTGCTGATCTGGCTGTTTACAGGCGGAATTGTACTTGCAGCATATTTTCCCAAACATCGTGAAATGGTGAACGGAAAGATGGAGACAAGATGGGGAATCGTGCCGGCTGTGTTGATGGCAGTACCGTATATTGTCTGGGCCGGGTGCAGAAATGATGGATTTGGGGATACCGCAGCATACCGAGGTGCATTTGCAGAAGCACCGTCCAGCCTTTCTGAAATAACAGCATATCTGGATACAATCACGAAAGACAAAGGTTTCTATGGAACAGTAGCAGTAATAAAAAATATTTTTAATATTAATGACGTTGGGTGTTTTTTGTTACTTGCAGGATTTCAAATATTGGTTGTTGTATGTCTGTACAGAAAATATTCGTCATATTATTGGATCAGTTTCTTTTTATTTATAGCATCAACAGATTATATGTCTTGGGTGCAAAATGGCGTTCGACAGTTTATGGCAGTAACAATTGCCTTGGTGGCGACACCGTTTATGTTAAAGAAAAAATATGTAATTGCAATAATAGTGATTTTACTTGCATCGACGATGCATCAGTCAGCATTACTCCTGGTTCCTTTTATGTTAATTGCAAGCGGTAAGCCATGGAACCGGAGAACAATTTTATTCTTGCTCTTGGCACTTATTGCAATTTTATATGTTGGGAAATTTACATCTCTTCTGGATAATGCCATGCAGGAAACACAATATGCAAACATGGTGAATGACTGGACCAGCTGGGGAGATAATGGAACCAATCCATTGCGTGTTTTGATATATTCGATGCCTGCAATATTGTCATTTATAGGATTGAAGTATATTCAGGAGGCCAACGATCCAGTTATTAATCTGTGTACGAATATGTCAGTTATAACAGCTGGAATTTATCTTGTTTCAATGGTAACAAGTGGGATTTTTATTGGAAGACTGCCAATATATGCTTCTTTGTATAATTACATTTTGTTGCCGTGGGAAATTGAACATATTTTTATGAAAAAATCCGCAAGGCTGGTCACGGTTGCTATGGTTGGTGCGTATTGTGGATTCTTTTATTATCAGATGCATTTTGCGTGGGGATTGGTGTAAGTGAGAGCAGAGAATAATGATGAAGATCTGATTAGTATAATTGTTCCGGTATATAATGTTGAAAAATATTTAGAACAATGTTTGGAAAGTTTGCTTAATCAGACATATAAAAACATAGAAATCATAGTTGTAAATGATGGTAGTACTGATCAGTCTTTGGATATTTTAAAAAAATATTCTTTTAAGGACAACAGGATAAAGTTATATTCTCAAAAGAATCAGGGTATTTCAGCGGCAAGAAATACGGCATTAGAACATATTAATGGAAAATATGTAATGTTTGTAGATAGTGATGATTGGATTGAAATAAATACTTGTGAAATAGCATTACATGAAATGAAAAAAAATGATTCAGATATTGTGATGTGGGCATATAGACGAGAATATTTAAATTCTTCAAAAGAAACTTGTTTTATGGGAATGAAGAGTATCAGATGGAAAGGAAAAGAAGTAGTCAATCTGTGGAGAAGAATGATCGGTCCAGTTGGCGAGGAATTGAAATTGCCTCAAACAGTGGATTCTATAATAACAGTCTGGGGAAAATTGTATAAACGAGAAATGTTATATAATTTACAATTTACTGATACAAAAATTGTTGGTACAGAAGACACGTATTTTAATATAAAGCTTTTTTTAAGAGCAAATAGCATTTTATATATTCCGAGTAGTTTATACCATTATAGAAAAGAAGAGATAAATTCATTTACACATTTATATAAAAAAGAAAAAATATCTCAATGGAGAGAATTATATAAACGGATATATAAAATATTACAGGAACAAAAAAGAACAGAGATTTATTATGAGGCATTAAGAAATAGAATTTGTCTGGGATTAATAGGGCTTGGATTAAATTTAATAGAAGACAATCGAATGACTAATATACAGAAATTAGAAGAAATACAATCAATTTTGCACGTTTCTTATTATAGAGATTCTTTAAAAGAATTAGAAATAAAGTATTTTCCTCTTCATTGGAAAGTTTTCTTTATCTGTGCAAAATATCATTTGTCAATATGTCTTTTGGTCCTGCTCTATATTATGAATTTTATGAGAAGATGGTGAGGTTTATTTAATGAGTGCAAATGTATCAATTATTATGGGGATTTATAATTGTGCAGAAACATTGCCAGAAGCTATTGAATCTATTCTTAATCAGACCTATTTGAATTGGGAATTGATAATGTGTGATGACGGATCTTCAGATGATACATGGAAGATTGCTATAAGATATGCGGAAAAATATCCAGATAAGATAAAGATATTAAAAAATGAAAGTAATAAAGGTCTCAATTATACGTTAAACAGATGTTTGAAAAAAGCAACAGGGAAATATATTGCACGCATGGATGGAGATGATATTTCTATGCCGGAGCGTCTGGAAAAAGAAGTGAGTTTTTTGGAAGAACATAAAGAATATGCAATAGTAAGCACTCCAATGATTTATTTTGATGAATATGGAGAATGGGGAGAGGGCAAGGCTATAGAAATTCCTCAGTTAAAGGATTTTGTTTTTCACCCTCCATTTCATTGTCATGCACCATGTATGATTCGAAAGGAAGCATATGACAGAGTTGGAGGATATACTGTTGATAAAAGACTACTGAGATATGAAGACTGCAATTTATGGTATAAACTTTATTCAAAAGGATATAGAGGATATAACTTACAAGAACCATTATACAAAATGAGAGATGACAGAAATGCATTTCAAAGAAGAACGATATCTTCAAGACTTCGGTCAGTTTATGTGCAATATAATGGATTTCGTATGATTCATATGCCGTTGAAATATTATCCATATTTAGTGATAGAGATGAGTAAAAGTATTGTGGTTGGCCTTATGCCAAAAGTGGTGTATGACTTTTTTCATAAGAAGAGGCGGTTGAAAAGTAATGTGTGAAGAGAAAATCAGTGTTATAGTACCGATTTATAATGCAGAATTATATTTAGACAGGTGTTTAAAATCAATTATAAATAATACGCACAGAAATTTGGAAATAATATGTATTAATGATGGAAGTACTGATACAAGTTTGAATATTTTGGAGTCTTATAAAGAGAACGATTCAAGAATTATTGTTATCAGTCAGGAAAATAGAGGAGTATCTTCTGCAAGAAATAAAGGACTGGAGATTGCGACAGGGGAGTATATTTCTTTTGTAGATGCGGATGATATGATTCATCCAAAGTTCTTTACATGTCTGATGTCAATAATGATAGAATCTGATGCTGATATTGTAATTGGTGGATATAGCAGAGAATTGAAGTATGGAACAGAACAGAAAATTGTGGCGGAATCTTTATCAAGAGCACAATTTATGCAAAGAAGAGATTGCAAAGGTTTTGTTTGGGGGCGAATATACAAAAAGAATATAATAACAATTCGGTTTGATGAAAAATCTAAAATTGAGGATGCTGATTTTAATGCTGCTTTAATAAGCATAAGTGAAAATTTGAAAATTATGTATACGAGAGTTCCTTTATACTTTTATTTCTTTCGCGCTGGATCTTTAGTAAGTAAAATGGATGGTCGTGTTTGTATGACATTTGGTGAAAGATTATATAAATATGCATTAAAGGAAAAGGACAATGAATTAAAGCAGGCATTTGTCATAGATAGTATAAAACGACTATTAGCAGCAGAATATGAATATAGGTTAATAAATGAAAGAGAGAAATCTAAACAATGTTGTATATTGGAAAAAAGAAGTCTTAAATTAATCTATTCGTATAAAGAAAAAGTAAAGTATAGATTTTTAATATGTTTCCCACAACTATATCGTTTATTTAGGATAATAAATGATCCTACAATAAAAGAGTGGGAAAAAATTCAGAGAGAAGGAAAATGAAGAAAATTTTATTTTTGATTCATGATCTCGGGCAGGGTGGAGCTGAAAAAGTTCTTGTTAATTTAGTTAATCATATGGATCGGTCAAAATTTGACATTTCAGTTACGGTGCTATTTGGCGGTGGAGTAAATGAACAATTTCTTGCAGAAGATATTTGTTTTAGAGCTATATTTCCAAAAGAATTTCCTGGAAACAGTAAATTTATGAAACTGATGTCACCAGAACAGTTACATAAATTGTGCGTCAAAGATACATATGACATTGAAATCTCATATTTAGAAGGTCCTTCTGCACGAGTAATCAGTGGATGTAAAAATCTAAATACGAAATTGGTATCATGGATTCATGTTGAACAGCATACGATGAGTAGATTGTCGAGTTCATTTCGTAATGAACAGGAAGCTTATAAATACTATAATCGTTTTGATCAGACGATTTGTGTTTCGCAATATGTGCATGATGATTTTTGTCGAATCATGAATTTTCAAAAACCGTGCAAAGTTTTATATAATACCGTAGAGTCTAATAAAATATTAGAGTGGTCGTGTCAGTCAGAAAAAGAACTGTTAAAAGACGGAAAGATACGGCTGATTGCTGTTGGAACATTGAAAAAATCCAAAGGTTATATGCGGCTGTTATCGATTATCAGAAGATTGCGAAATAATAAATATCCAGTACATCTCTATATTTTAGGAACAGGTCCACTACAGTCTGAAATGGAGAACTATATAAGAAATTATGAATTGCAGGATGCAGTTACTATGCTAGGATATCAGATGAATCCATATAAATATGTAGCAAAATGTGACTTATTTGTATGTGCGAGTTTTGCAGAAGGATTTTCTACTGCAACGACAGAAGCTTTAATTGTAGGTGTACCAGTGTGTACCGTGGAGGTTTCCGGAATGAGGGAAATGTTGGGCGAAAATAACGAATGGGGTGTTGTAACCAAAAACGAGTATGAAGCACTGTATCAGAGCATCAAGCAGTTGCTGGATGAACCGGGGCTGCTGCAACATTATAAAAAGCAGGCAGAAATAAGAGGAAAAGACTTTAGTACAGTGAAAACGGTACAGGCAGTTGAAAAATTATTGTTTCGGCTGTGTGGGGAATGAGAAAATGCTCAGTGAAGATGCGCATGTGTTTATATTTATGGCAAAGGACGTTTATGAATAATTTAATATCTGTAATTGTGCCGGCCTATAATATTGCTCCATGGTTATCAAGGTGCCTAGACAGTATTTTGGCGCAGACATATAAAAATTTAGAGATTATCGTAATTGATGATGGATCAACAGACGGAACCTCACAGATTATAGACGAATATGTAAAGAAAGATTCAAGAATTGTGGCTATCCACCAAAAAAATGCTGGTTTGGTCGCTGTAAGGAACAGAGGGATTGAAATTGCGAAGGGAGATTGGATTGGTTTTGTAGATGGAGATGATGCGATTGACCTGGATATGTATGCAAGGCTTTTATCGAATGCTCTTAAATATGATGCGGATATTTCTCATTGTGGTGTTCGTTTTTGCTTTCCGGATGGGCATGAAGAATTACATTATGGGACCGGGGAAGTAATACTTCAAAACAATTTTGATGGTGTAAAAGATTTACTTGAGGGAACATTGATTGAGCCAGGAGTATGGAACAAACTATATCGAGCATCTCTGATGGCAGATAGCTGTTTAGATGAAACTATTTTAAATAACGAGGATTTGCTCCGCAATTTTGTCTTGTTTAAACGAGCAAAACAAAGTGTTTTTGAAGATTTCTGTGGCTACCAGTATTATCAAAGAGAAGGGTCCATGTCAAAGGACGAAAGTAAGGCGCTTCGCATAGAACGTCATGTCACACGTGCTAGAAGATTAATCGTGGAACATTCTACAGATGATATTTATCCCTATGCAATGCAGACATGGCTTTCCTCAATCGTAAATGCTATAAATACGCTGACATATAGTAATGAGCCAGAGATAAAGCAGTATTGCCAGGAGTGTCGGGAAGTTTTAAGAAAGGAGCGGAGCCATCTTCATTATCTGATTAAGCGTCAACAACTGGCTGCAAGGTTAATTTTACTTTCGCCTGCGTTGCACAGGATGGTGTACCGTATATATAGTAGAGATGAAAGAAAAAAATGATGTGATATCCGTCATTGTTCCAATCTACAAGGTGGAAGAATTCCTGGATGAGTGTATTCAGTCTATTGTGGATCAGACTTATCAAAATCTGCAGATTATCTTGGTGGACGACGGCTCTCCGGATCGCTGTGGAGAGATCTGTGAAGATTGGGCGCGAAAAGACAAACGCATTGAAGTAATTCATAAAAAAAATGGAGGACTTTCCGATGCTCGGAATGCTGGTCTGGCAGAGGCGACAGGCGAGTTCATTGCGTTTGTAGATAGTGATGATTGGATTGAACCACAAATGTATGAGGTTATGATGGAAGCACTCATAGCGGAAGAAGCAGAACTGGTTGCCTGCGGTATTGTAGATTTCTATTCTGAAAGAGAGATAGAGCATTCAATGCCTTATAAAGTGGGAACTTCGAAAGAATTTTTAAAATTTATTTATAAGGATACAACCTTTCCGGTTTCTGCTTTCAATAAACTTTACAGAAAACACTGTTGGGATAATCTTAGGTTTCCAAAAGGGAAAATTTGTGAAGATGCCTTTACAACATATCTGTTGGTAGATCAGGCAAAGAAAATTGTTCAGATACCAGATATACTGTATCACTATCGCATACGGGAAGGCAGTATTATGACAACAAGATTTAGACCGGCGCGGATGGATGAAGAAGAAGCATGGAGACAGAACTATCAGTATATGCAAGAGAGACATCCGGAAATTGCGAAGATAGCGTATGATTTTTACTTGCAGAAGGTGAATGTATTATTTCATACCATTCCTTTGGAACAATATTCTCAGTTCCGTAAGGAACATGATTATCTATATCATTTATTGTGTGATAATTTGAAATATGTTTTATTCAGGAGTAGTTTAAGCTGGAAGTACCGGCTTCGTTTTTTTGTAGACATATTAAAAATAAAAAGGCAGGAAGGACAAGTATGATGATATCTACAAAGGAACAACTAAAGAATTGTCTGGCTATAGAAAAGGAATTTTATGTTCCGATATCTTCTTTGGGGCGGAATATTAGAAATATTTTGTTAGGCGGGCCAGATGTTGAACGATGGAAATATATAAAAACGCTCCGCAAGTTGGAATATTATTATAATAACCGGAACAAAAATTTTGTGTGCGCTTTTATGAATTTATATTATGCCAGAAGATTTAATAAGCTGGGATTTCGACTGGGCATTGAGCTGAATCGGGGTGTTTTCGACGAAGGTCTTATGATTTTTCATGCAACGGGAATAGTGGTAAACGGCGATGCTAAAGTTGGGAAAAATTGTATGCTTCACGGCGCAAATGTCATAGGTAATATGGGAAATGACTTAAAGGCACCTGTCATTGGTGACAATGTTCGTCTGGGAGCCGGAGCCAAAGTCTTAGGGGATGTATATATCGCGGATGATGTTCAGATCGGCGCTGGAGCAATTGTAGTACATTCGTGCTATGAAAAAGGTGCGATATTAGTAGGCATTCCGGCAAAGGTGCATACACGCCGATAGAATGAAATATAAAGAAGCAACTACTTAAGGGTGAAGATATGAAAAGGAAAAAAGTTGCAATATTGCTGCCTTGGTTGAAAATGGGCGGTACAAATAAAGTAGCACTTAGATTCATAAGGCAGCTTATCGAATTTTGTGATGTGACACTTGTTTTGTCACATGATACGGGTGAATTAATGGATGAAGTGCCGTCAGATGTACATATTGTGATCGATGAGATGAGGGACTTTAAGGATATATTCAAGGAAGACTTTTTTAGAGCAAGAATTGCCTATGTGATAAAAGACTTAGTATATTATGCGAGAATTAAACTGAAAAAGGATAGTATTGATAATTATAAATACTTGGTGAAGAGACACCCATCCATTAGTGATGAGAAATTTGACTGTGCAATATCCTATCATGGTCAATCACCGGAGTGCCTTTTGAATTTGGTATACCGCATCAGTGCGGGGAAAAAAGTTGCATGGATTCATGGAGAAATGAGTTTTTCATCAGATACTTGTGAGAAAATGCAAAAATATTATGCAAGATTGGAACATTTCTTCTTTGTCTCCCGTCCGACAATGGAATCTTTTCAGCAGAGAATTCATGTTGATACAGCAAAGTGTACTGTATACTACAATCCGTTGGATAAAGACGAAATACAGAAGTTGGCTGATTTCCCTATGGAGATAAGTTTTGATAAGGAATGGATCAATGTATTAACGGTCGGACGTATATCGTCAGAAAAAGGACAGGATATGATTCCTGAAATCACCAGAAAGATTCTTGATATGGGGTACAAGATACGTTGGTATATTATTGGTGATGGAGATATGCGGTCTAAGCTTGAAGCACTCATTCGGGAGAATCACGTAGAGAATTATGTTATTCTTCTAGGGGTACAGACAAACCCGTATTGTTATATGAAATCTTGCGATATTTATGTGCAACCGTCTTATACAGAAGGATATTCAACTACAATATGTGAAGCGGGAATTTTAGGGAAAGCGATTGTTGGAACAAAACCCTCCGGCGGTATCAGAGATCAGATTACAGATGGAAAAGACGGACTGATTGTAGACGCTACAGTGGATGGATTAACGGAAGGCATTCTTGAAATGATAAAGGATGAAGATTTGCGACATAGTTTCGAGCTAATGATTCAAAAAAAGAACTTTAGTGGAAAGGGGGAAATCAACAAGTTTTTTTCTTATTTGTCAAAATAATGTGAATTAGAAAATTATGGGGTTACTAGGGTGATGGATAAAAATGATAATCTTTACAGACAGACATATATTGATGTTGCAAAAGGAGTTTTAATTATTTGTGTTGTCATTGGACACGTGTTAAATTTTGAATATTTTTTTACGAGCATTGTTAAGACAGTCATTTATGTATTTCACATGCCCGCGTTTTTCATTATTTCTGGAATCTTAATGAATCCGAAAAAATTAAAAAACCAGACTTTTGCAAGTTTTGTCAATCGGAAAATAAAGAGACTTATCATTCCCTATGTGTTGTTTGAGATAGTAGGCGGAATACTTCAAATGTTTCTATATGGAATTGATGAGGTTAATCCTGTAGGAATTTTGTATGGCATTTTAACGATGCACTGCCGTATTGGGGCAGACTGGTTTTTACCAACCTTGTTTTTGGCTGAAGTGATTTTCTTCACCATTGTGAAAAAAGCAGGACAAAAGACGGCATTTTTTATGATGGTGATAGGTTTTATGGCTGCATTTGTAGTTCAGGAGTGGAATTATGGTGTTGCGGTGGTTCGTAGAATTTTAGTTGCGTTTGGATTTATAGTATTGGGATTTCTTTTGAAAAAAACGTTCACGAAGAAAAATGGAATCGGTCTGGTTGTTGCGTTGATTTTGCTTCTTTATGTTGCGTATGGTAATGGGGTTGTTGATTTGTCTTCCAGAAGTTTCAATAATCCGATTTTGTATTTAATCGGAGGAATTGCAGGTACATATTTTGTACTTGATTTTTCACAATATTTGTTTGGTAGAGCAGAAAGAATACTTGCTCAGATCGGACAAGAGTCATTGATTATTATGGGAACACACCAACACATTATGCTGGTCGCCATTATGTTGTATGGTAGCGTGTATTCAATTCAGGTGCAAATGATACTCTTGCTCTCCGTAGCAACATATGAATATACAGTACTTACAGCGCACCGCATATTTTACAAACTGATTTCCTAAACTGACTTGAGAGAGGAAAATATAATGAAAAAGATTTCAGTAATTATACCGGTATACAATGCAGAAAAAACGATCAGAAGATGTTTGGAATCTATCATGTCCTCAGAGTATGAAGAATATGAAGTGGTAGTCGTTGATGATGGTTCTACGGACAATAGTGCATCTATTCTTTTTGAATATGCTAATAGAGATCGTCGGGTTAAGATAATCAATCAACCAAATTCGGGCCCTTCGATTGCCAGAAATAAAGGATTGGAATTAGCAGAGGGGGAAATTATTGCTTTTGTAGATAGTGATGATTATGTTCGCAACGATTATTTGGATCAGTTGGAAAAAGTGTTTAGAGAACAAAGAGCGGATGTTGTGTTTTTTGAATTCCATCGGGTAACGCCTGATGGCACTGAATTATCTACTCACTATCTTCCAGGGATTCAAACAGAATATTATCAGAGCTTGATTGCCCTGTCCGAAGCGGAGATGTTTGGATATACTTGGATAAAGGCATTCCGTAGGGAGGTGTCTCGTGAGGTGTATTTTGATGCAGAGGTTAATCTGTTTGAAGATGAACTATTTACATGCAGATTACTGGAAAAACCGGTGAAACTTTATTTTTTAAACGAGGCGATTTATTACTATGTCAGAACCGATGGAACATTGGTACAAAGAACGCATGATGATTATTGCCAGCTTTGTGATATGGTATTTCTGGCTTGGAAGAAATTATTAACCCCAACATATAATAGTTCGCTTTTATTAGAGAGGAAAGCGAATCATATGGCGGAGGTATGTAAGTATTATGGGCTTGAACGGAAAGTAAAGAAATTTCATTTTTTCAATAAAATGGCAGATGCTGATTTTATAAAATTTACTACATTATGTGATCCGTTAATAACTGCAATTAGAGCAAAAAAATGGCATAGAGTAGTTTGGGGGTATATGAAATACAACGCAAAAATAGCACTATCTAAGTACATTTAGAAAGGGTAAACAGATGAAAAAGCTGTCAAGAACAGAGTATTCGCTGCTTAATATGGCAACAGGAATTATAGGGTATGGTGTTAATACAGTAATAGGGTTTGTATGCCGTATTGTTTTTGTCCGTATGTTATCCGCTGAGTACCTGGGGATCAGTGGATTGTTTACCAATATTCTTTCCATGCTGTCATTAGCAGAGCTTGGCATAAGCAGCGCTATTACTTTTGCACTTTATAAGCCTATTGCTGAGGATGATGAAGAAAACATTTCATCCATTATGCGATTTTATCGTATGGCTTATATAGTCATTGGAATTGCGGTAGCTATTGTGGGTTTGGCGATTTTACCCTTTTTAGATGTAATCATTAAAGATGCTCCAGACATAAAAGAAAATATCTATCTGTTATATTTACTGTATTTATTTAATACAGTGATAAGCTATTTCTTTAGCTATCGTCAATCTTTACTGATTGCGATGCAACGTCAATATATTGTTAGCGGATATAATTATATTATTACCATTGCTCAAAGTATATTACAGATTATTTTTTTGTTGCTTACAAAGGAATACCTGATCTATTTATTGATTCAAATTGTGGGTGGCATTACTTATAATATATGGGTGTCGGCTAAAACTGCGGAAGACTATCCATATATTAAGAACAAAAATGTTCGTAAATTATCTCGTGCGGAAACAATGGATTTATTAAAAAATATAAAAGCGTTAGCTGTTAATAAGCTGTCAGGTGTTCTTGTAAACAGCACGGACAACATCGCAATTACCTACTTCCATGGGCTTAGTTCTGTGGGGTTCGCCTCTAACTATACGTTATTTTCTTTAACATTGAACCAACTGATTACACAATTATTTAACGGCCTGACTGGAAGCGTGGGAAATTTAAATGCTTCAACTGATGAAGATACAAGATACCATTTTTTCAAGGCATTAAATCTGGCAAACTTTTGGCTATATGGGTGGGCGGCTATTGGAATTGCGGTGGTTTCAGGGGATCTTGTGAGTTTGTTTTATGGAAGTGAATATGTGATGGGGATGAAAATACCTATCATTTTAGCTTTGAATTTTTACTCTATAGGGATGCTTCATGCTGTTTATACTTATAAAAGCACTTTGGGATTATTTCGCTATGGCCAATATCTGCTCTTTCTAACGGGAATAATCAATTTGATATTTGATGTGGTTTTGGGCAGGCTCTGGGGAACATTCGGAATTTATCTTGCAACAATGATTGCTAGGGCGATGACAAATCTTTGGTATGAACCGTATGCAGTATATCGTTACGGTTTGAAAAAGTCACCTATTCTGTATGTGAAACGTTATCTGACGTTTGCAATAATTTTGCTTTTTACAGGTGGGGTGTGTTATCTGCTTTGCAGTTTTTGTCATTTTCCAATTGTAGGAAACGTGATCGTAAAAATCCTGATTTGTTCAATCATGCCCAATACGGTTTTTTATCTTTGCTTTAGAAGAACAAGTGAATTTGAGTATTTGTCTGGGAGCATGAAACGCATTTTAGAGAAAGTTATATTCAGAAAAAAGTGATGAAGGTGAGGATGAGAATCTTGTGAAAATTGGAATTGTAACAATAGTGGATTATACGAACTATGGAAACAGACTGCAAAATTATGCTGTATATTTTATTTTGCATAAAAGATATGGATGTAAAGTAAAAACTCTTGCAACACATAAGGAAAAAGCGTTTTGTGACAGAAATTATATTGCGTGGGCGAAGGAAGTGTTTGCCAAATATCTTAGCAGCATTTTGCCTTGTGTAGCCGAAAAAAAAATTGGCAATAATATTACTCGTTGGTCAAACTTTTATAATTGGAGCAAGCGTATACCTACGAAGCATTACTATGGGAATGATAAATTGTCTGAGAAGCTGAACGAAAAATATGATCTCTTTTTTGCAGGAAGTGACCAGATATGGAACTATCATTTTGCGTCGTTTAGAAAATTCAATTATAATTATTTTTTGAAATTTGCTGACAATAAAAAGAAAATAGCGATATCAGGAAGTTTTGGGGTTGAAGAAATACCTACGAAATGGAGAAAAGTATATATAGACGGGTTAAGCAGTTTTTCCTACATTTCTGTTCGAGAGGATGCGGGACAAGCAATCGTAAAAGAATTATTGGGAGAAGATGTGCCGGTTTTGATTGATCCTGTAATGATGCTTAGCTCGGAGGAATGGCTAAAAGTCTCCAAAAAGCCGCGGGTAGATTGCTCCAGACCTTATATTCTCAAGTATTATCTTGGAGATGAAGCGGAAGAAGACAAGATTGATCTCTGGGCAATGAAAAATGGATATGAAGTATATGAATTATTAAATGATAAGATTCCAGAACTTTATTCTGCGGGACCTGGGGAATTTATTACTTTGATTAGCAATGCTTCGTTGATTTGTTCCGACTCCTTTCATTGCATTGCGTTTTCTATCATTTTTTCTAAACCGTTTATTGTGTATGACCGCAGAGGAAACGATATGTCTTCTCGCTTAGATACACTGTTAAATAAATTTGGATTTCAAAACAGATGGAAACATCTCTTAAATGCGGATGAGTATCTTACTAGTGATTATGAACTGGCTAAAAAGCAGTTGCAGATAGAACAGCAAAAATTTACAGAATACATATCAACTGTATTGAAAAAGAGGTGATGCTAATGCCTGAATTGGCAAGCAAGAGTCAGTGTACAGGGTGTACTGCTTGTGTGAGTATTTGTCCTTGTCACTGTATTAAAATGCAAAAAGATGACGCAGGTTTTCTGTTTCCGGAAATGATAGAACGATCAGCATGTATTGGCTGCGGTGCTTGTGAACAGGTATGTTCAGTGCTGGCGGATGAGGGCTTCGATGGCGAACTGTCAACAGTTGCGTATGCTGCTTTTTCTAAGAATAATCTGCTTCGTATGGGAAGTTCGTCTGGTGGTTTTTTTTCGGAATTGGCAGATGCTGTTTTACAATCTGGTGGACTGGTTTATGGTGTGGGATATGATGCGGAAGGTACAGTCAAGCACATATGTGTTGGTAATCAAAAGGAATTGGGGAAACTGCGCGGAGCCAAGTATTCCCAGAGTATTTTAGGAGACAGTTTTCAAACACTTAAAAAGCAGCTGGATTCAGGCAGAAAGGTTTTGTTTTCAGGGACGCCCTGCCAGGTAGCTGGATTGCAATCCTTTTTGAAGCGAGATTATGATAATCTGATCTGTGTAGATTTTGTATGTCATGGTGTTCCTTCCCCGATGGTTTGGGAAAAATATATCAAGTATCGGGCACAGAACGATAATGGTGGGGTAACTGCAAGTCATATAAATTTGCGTAATAAGGAAAGCGGATGGAGTAAGTATTCCTATTCTGTGGAATTTACTTATTCTGATAACAATCGTTATCTGTGCGAGAATAGTGCCGATCCGTTTATACGCCTTTTTGTTGGTGATTATATTTTACGAGAATCCTGTAGTGATTGTCGCTTTAAAGGGTATAGCCGTGTTAGCGATATAACATTAGGAGACTTCTGGGGAATCTGGGATATTGCACCAGAAATGGATGATAATGAGGGAACATCACTTGTTTTGACACATAGTAAAAAGGGCAAGCGTTTATTTGATATGCTTGCGGAAAATATAAATTTTAAACAGGTTACATTGGAACAGGCATCAAGAATGAATCCCTCATTGTTGGAATCATCAGTTCATCATTCAGATAGAGAAAAGGTGTTGGAGGCAATTTTTCAAGGAAGTTTTGAGGATGCACTTCCAATACTTAATGCGTCACAAGTTAATAAGGGAGTAAAAGAGTATTTGAATAGAATATTCAACAAGTTTTGGAGATTTAAATGAAGAAAAATCGTAGTAAAAGAATCTGTGCGATTGTTGGAGTATTTATAGTTGTTCTGATGTTGGGGATTAGTCTATCCACATCCGCCCACGCCCTCACGACCACCCACTATACTCTTTCATCCACAACCATTTCCTCTCTCCGCATCGTTCAGCTCACGGACTTGCATAACAGTGAATTCGGAGAGGAAAATTCTCGTCTGATCGACGCCGTCCGTGCCCAATCCCCGGACTTGATTCTTCTGACAGGAGATCTGTTAAATTCAGACGAGCAGCGCACGGACATCGCGACGGACCTGATTGCGCAGCTCTGTGACATCGCACCGGTTTATTTTTCGAATGGAAATCATGAGCTTGAATATGAAGAAAGATATGGTGTAGATATAGACGAGTTATATCGTGAGGCGGGGGCAGTGGTGCTGGAAAAGGAGTACCAGGATATCACAGTGAAGAATCAGAAAATTCGTCTTGGAGGAATCTACGGGTACTGTCTTCCGGGAAAATATCTGGAGACTGGTGAGGCGGATCCGGAGGAAACGGCGTTTCTTGAGGAGTTTCAGGATACAGATCTGCCAAAGATTCTGATGTGTCACATGCCGGTCTGCTGGATGATCAATGGTAGTCTGGATGATTGGGATGTGGATTATGTGTTTGCGGGACATTTGCATGGTGGAGAGGTGATTCTGCCATTTGTTGGGGGACTTTATGGGCCGGATCTGGGATGGTTTCCAGGAAAATTGGAGGGATTGTATTCTTCGGAGAATGGAGAGAATACGCTGATTTTATCGAGGGGACTTGGAACGAATGAAATTATTCCGCGTTTTAACAATATTCCAGAAGTCATGGTTGTGGACATACAGGGAAAGGGCTGAAGTTTATGGAACAAACAGAGGTATTATTTCTTGAAGCGGTAAAGGCTTCGTTGAAAAATGAACATGTTTTATGGCAGAAACCGCTGGCACTTGATGAGTGGCAGCGGATATTTTATCTTGCAGAATCGCATCATGTGCTGCCGATGGTCTATGAGGCTGTTTTTCAGTGTGATGCAGTGCAGCAGAGTGGGCAAAAGGAACTTCGGGAGCTGTTCCAGATATACAGGCGAAAGACATTGAATCTGGTGATGCTGCAGACGATTAAGACGCAGGAATATCTGGATCTGCTGCGTTTTTTGCGGCAAAAAGGGATTCGGGTACTGACGGTCAAGGGGATTGTCTGTCGGGAACTTTATCCGAAACCGGATCATCGTTTATCGGGAGATGAAGATATTCTTGTCGAGGCGAGTCAGTTCCGTAAATGCCACAAAGCGCTTCTGGAGTTTGGAATGAAACCGGTGAAAAAGGGAATTGACCTTGATGAGGAGTATGAGGTTTCTTACGGGAAGCAGGGCTCACCATTGTATATAGAACTTCATAAAGAACTGTTTTCATCGGACTCAGAGGCTTATGGGGATTTCAACAGATTTTTTGAGAATCCCGTGAAAAATCAGATTTTGATTGAAAAAGAAGGAATAGAGATTTCTACGTTAAATTATACAGAGCATCTGTTTTATCTGCTCTGTCATGCATATAAGCATTTTTTGCACTGTGGATTTGGAATTCGTCAGGTCTGTGATATTGTCATGTACGGCAATACCTGGGGCGAAAGGATCAACTGGCAGCTGCTGCTTGGATGGAGCAGAGAAATCCATGGTGAATTCTTTGCAGCAGCTTTGTTTCAGATCGGACGAAAGTATCTTGTGTTTGATGAAAAAAAGGCATGTTTTCCGGAGGAATGGCGTAAAATAAAAGTGGATGAATCTATGCTGCTGAGAGACATTCTGGATTCGGGTGTGTACGGATATGAGAGCAGGGAGCGGATGCACAGCAGTAATCTGACATTAAACGAAGTGGATCGTCAGTGGCATAAAAAAAGAGGATTTACTGTTTTAAGGACGATTTTTCCACCAGTCAAAAGTATGAAAAGAGAGTTCTCTTTTTTGAAAACAGCTCCATTTCTGTTGCCGATTGCGTGGATTCTTCGTATACTGAAATATGGGAAGGAGGTATGCGGATATAAATGCAAGGGTGTAGCGGGAACACTGGAAACAGGAAACCGAAGGATCAGGCTTATGAAAAAATATAAGATTATTAAGTGAACAGTGTCTGGCGGGACAGTGTTCATATACGAAAGTGAAAACTATGCTTTAGATAACTCAATAGAACAGAGGAGGACAAGCGTAGGAAAAAGAAAAAGAAAAAATAACGTAGAATACCTGAGGAAAGGAAAAATATTATGGGCGGAAACATTATTATAGCGGGAGGCTAATATGCAAAAACAATCAATTGTAATTGAACCTCACAAATCAATAAAAGAATTTCGATTATATCTTTTGGAAAGAGAAAATGCACCGGCAACAATTGATAAATATCTTACCGATATCAATACATTTTGCAGATTTTTAGATTACAATTATGAGATTTCAAAACAGAGGATTCTGGAATATAAAATGTGGCTGCAGGAACACTATGCTGTATCCAGTGTAAATTCTATGCTGGCAGCGATTTCTCAGTTTCTGGAATTTCTGGGTGTCAGTTCCATGAAGGTGAAGCGGGTGAAAGTGCAGAAACAGATGATCCTGCAGGAAGAGCAGCTGCTGTCAGAGAATGAATATCACAAGCTGATCAGGACTGCGTATAAAAAGGGGCAAAAGAGTCTTGGAATGATCATGGAAACAATTGCAACGACAGGAATTCGTATCAGCGAACTGAAATATTTTACAGTAGGTGCAGTGAGGCGGGGCAATATTATCATTCATAATAAAGGAAAGATTCGACGTATCTTAATACCGGGAGCGATCAGGAAAAAGCTTCTGTATTATTGTTTTATACACAAAATTAATGATGGGATTATTTTTATAACAAAGAATGGAAATGCACAGAATCGCAGTAATATATGGACGCAGATGAAAAAACTCAGCAAGGCGGCGGGGATTGCAGTAGAGAAGGTCTATCCGCATGCATTCAGACATTTGTTTGCAATAATGTATTATCAGCTCACCAGTGACATATCAGGCCTGGCGGATATCCTCGGGCACAGTAGTATTGAGACAACGCGTATATATACAGCAGATTCTGAACAGAAATACCTGGCCAGTATGGAACGGCTGGAGCTTCTTCTGAGTGACATCCGATTGCCGGAAGAAGTGACGGAATAAAACAAAAACACTACATAATAATAATTAAGTAGTGTCGTTAATGTTATAAAAAAACAAATTTTCTCCATTCTTTTTGTATTCTAACATATGGTTACATAATATTCAAGTTTTTTGCAACTCTCTTCTGTGGATAAATCCCCAAAATTCAGTTTTTAAAGCGAATACGACAACAAAATAAAGGGTAATCACTACTTAATTATTATTATGTAGTGCCAGGCTTTTACAGAAAACAGGACGGTCATTCAACATGTAAAATGGCATAATGCAGACGAAAAGCTGTGGAATATAAAGGCAAATACAGAACATTCATAAATTTGAAAAGTATGATCTGTGTTTCTTTTGTGTGCCATAAAATATGTGATTTTTGTTCTGGTAAGTGAGTACAGGGAGAAGAAAAGTATTATGAAAATCGACAGGAGTTTTGTGTTACGAGAGATTGCCGGTGAGTACATCATCATTCCTACGGGAAAAACAGCACTGGAGTTTAATGGCCTGATCACAGTGAATGAGATTGGAATGGAACTCTGGAAAATGCTGCAGAATGATGTGACTTTTGAATATCTTCTGAATGGCATTATGGAAGAATATGACGTGGATGAAGATGTGGCAAAAGAGGATATTCAGGATTTTCTGGATAAACTGAGCAATGGAGGAATCCTTACAGAAGATGACACTGCAGAGAACAGATAAGGTATTTTTTTCTACCAGAGAGGACTATATAGATAAGACACAGGTGATAGAGAAGGGGATAAAGACATTCCCTTCTATTTTTATTGAAGGAGCAGCAGCATCCGGCAAAACAGTCGGCGTAAATATGCTGATACAGAAACAGAAGGGGATCAATTTTGTAGTGCTTTTTATGGATAAAGAGCGGGATGACCGGACCTTTATCAGAAAGTTAACGCAGATACGAAATCGTATGGAACAGGAAAAGATATGGGTGATCTGTGAGGATATGAATCTGCCGATATCAGATGTAAAAGCAATGGCACTTGTTGACTTTGTCCATAAACTATGTGGGGATAACCGGTGAATCTTTGTGAGCAGGGAAAAACCGCACCGGAAATTTCTGGATCTCATATGGAAGGAAAAGATGTATCTGATCACACAGAAAAGTCTTCTGTTTACGATTGAGGAAATAGATGAGATCTGCAAAACAAAGAGGCTTTCAATTAAAGCAAGGGAAATTTATCAGGTGACGGGCGGCTGGCCCGGCTGTGTCAGTTTAATGATCCGAATATTCGAAAAGGAACAAAAATATGGTTCCAGGATTACAATTAATGAATTACGGGAATGTTATGAAATTGCGGAATATATTGATGGGGAAATTCTCGGAACGTTGTCAAAACTGGAGAAAGATTTTCTTGAAATCGGAGGCTGGTGTCCATGGTTTAACGAAAAAATGTGCCAGGATATATGGAAGGTCAGCGACGGTGCAGAAACGATTGAAAATCTCGTCAGAAAAGGATTTTTGACAGAAACTGAAAAAGATAAATACAGCACAGCCCTTCTTTTTAAGCTGGAAGTTTGCAGGAAACCACCTGAGAAGATTTTCTGGACGACAGTTGGTCAGTGGTATGAAGCAGAAGGTTTTATAGAAGAATCATTTTTCGCCATGAAAAGAACAGAGGATTATAAGCTTCTTCGAGATTTTACAATACGAAATTATGCGGAAATTCCGTTTATAGATATGGGTTTTGAACCGGTAAAAGAGTGGACGGATAATATCCCGGAACTTTGCTTTGTCAGAGGAATGCAATGTTATTTTGATCAGGATTTACTCGGGATGAACAAAGAAATTCGAAAAATTGAGAAACATCTCGAGTTAAGGAATGATAAAAAAACGAGAGATATTTATTTGAATCTGCTGTACGCAAGGCCGGATTTTCCATTGGAACAATGGCTGGATCTTCTTGAAAAGCGAGATGATAAAGAACAAAAAGTTCAACTTTACAACATACTTGGAGGTTCGAATTCTTATCTGTGTGGCCTGCGTGATCTGTCAGAACTTTTTTCCTGTTCACGTAAAGAAGAAAATCAGAAAATGCGAATCTGGAAAGAAAATCTGGACCCACAGGCAGGGGAATGGTATCAGCTCGCGCATGATGAATATTATATGGAAATCAGCCAGGAAAAGAAGACAGAAGAGGAAGATATGGGGCTGATTCAGAAGCTTCGTGACGGAGAAGAAGAAATTGCAGCTGAAGTTACTGAGAAAAATTTTCATCTTCTTTATCGATACGGAAAAGCATATTTGAAGATGCGCCAGTATGATAAAGCAGAGAAAATTTTTGTTAAATTGATCCCATTTCTGAAATTGTATCACAGGAATCGCTTCCTTGCAGAAGTGTTGTTTGAAGAGGCAATCTGTATCTGGGAAAAGAGCAGCCATGGACAGGCACTCCGCTATGTGATCGAGTCGTTTCTTTACAGCGAAAATGCCAGATATGTTCGTTTTTATACAGAGTATGGAAAGAGCGGACGAGATGTTCTGAATGCATATGTAGAGTGGATGAAGCAGAATTCTCCGGAAGGATGGCATCGTAAGAAAAAGTACAATTATGGAAATGTTCGACGAATGCCGAAGGAAGATTATCTGGAACTGATCCTGCGAACAGCAAAAAAACGCTGTATTGCTGTACCGGAAACTATACAAAAAACACCGGAAGAGCATCTTACGATGATGGAAACGGTCATTCTTGGAGCAATTGGAAAAGGAAAATCAAATGCGGAAATCTGCGAGGAGCTGAATCTCAAGCTTTCTACTGTAAAAAGTCATATTTACAGTCTTTACAGAAAACTAGGCGTAAAGAACCGAATGCAGGCAACCCTCAAGGGAAAAGAAATGGGAATTTTAAAATAACTGCAAAAAAACATCATACTTTAGTTGGTGGGAAGCAAAAAGCCATGGGAGTAAAATTTATAGCTGTATAGAGATAAAACAGACAGGAGGGATGAGAGTGAGTGACAGACAAAGTGGAACGGGCAGGAAACAACGAAAATTATGGATAGTATTGATTCTGGCGATCGTGGTTATTCTGGGAGTTGTAATCGCAGTAAATCAAAGTAGTTCAAAGCAGGAATCATCCACAGAAAAGTCTGAAGAGAACGAAGAGGCTTCAAAAGTTACTGAGGCAGCAGAAGAAGCAACTGAAGAAGACGAGGAAGATGCTGAGGAAACAGATGAAGGGCTTGCGTTTCCATATCTTCTGGAAGAGGAACAGATTCAGGTGGATTCACTGTTCCAGTATTCAGGAATTAATCCGGATGCGGAGAATGCAGAGTGTGAAGATGTTGCAGCAATTCAGATGAAAAATAATTCCGAACAGTATCTGGAGTCAGCAGAAGTCTCAGTAGAACTGAGCGATGGAACTGCCTATTCATTTGTTGTACAGGATATTCCGGCAGGAAAATCTGTCATTGCTTTTGAAAGTGGAAATACATCTTATGATGGAAAAACAGGCGTTGCATTTATTGAGGCGAAAACATCATATTCATCAGAGGCAGGAGTAAAAGAAGACGAGGTGAAAGTTACTTCTGATGACAATGGAGTACAGATTTCAAATATTTCAGGAGATGCAATCGGGACAATGAAAGTGAAATATCATTGTGTGATGGATGACATGTATTTTGGTGGTATCAGCAGTGAGACAGAAGTGGATGGACTTGCAGCAGGCGAAAGTACTGCGGTTGATACTTCAGAGAGTATTCTCGGGGATGCAGACGTAGTGAGTATTACATATTAAAAGAAAGAAAACTTGGAGTGTTAGATACAACACCTCCGAATTTTAGAGGTGAGAACTATGTGGAGAGATATTAAAGAATATGAAGGCCTGTATGAAATCAACGAAAATGCTGTGGTACGTCGTGTAGAAGGAAAAGGAATTGATGGCCGAAAAGTAACTACGCATGTAGTTGTATCATCAAAAACAAGAAAAGGAACAAGATACATTGCGTTGTGGAAGGATGGAAATCGAAAGACCTTCATGCTTCACAAGATTTATGCAGAGGCATTTTATATGTCCGAAAATGAAGCCTGCAGACGCCTTTATAAGGGATTTATCGGCTATGGACAGGCAGTTCAAAATGTAAAAGATATTCTTCTCAGGAATCTGTCTGATCTGGAAAAAGAACAGTCAGCAGGAGAAAACAGACATGATGAGATCCTGTATATACAGCAGTTCCTGGACGAACTGAAAAATGACAGGGTATGTGGTGTACGCCAGGTCGAGAATATCAAATAAAGTAAGCTGGCTTGAAAGGAGAAATGAGAATATGAAAAAAGTTTACGAAAAACCGCAGGTGTATATGGAGAGGTTTGAACTTGCGGAACATATTGCGGTATGTGGACTGCAGCTTGGCAGTACAGATACGAACAGTTGTAGAGTAACAAATGACAGAGGATGTGGAGGAATGGCAGAGGGATTATTTCAGTTCGAACCGGTATGTTCTTTTTCTGACTTTGAACAATATTGTTATACAGGCGGACCAAGTGAAATGTACGCTATTTTTCAGTCCTGATGAAGGAAAAAACAGACTATTGTTATCTTCTGAGTGTGGCAGATGTTTTGATTGAAATAAATTTTGACAGACCTTTGGAGATCTCGGAGGCATTTCAGCCATTTACGGAACAGGCAGGAAAAGCAGATATTTCAATTAAATTCAAAGTTACTGAACATATAGCAGTAGAAGAAGAATTACCATTATTTTCTGATACTACATTCAGAATATACGAAGGCAAGAATGAATACTATCGGATATTCTGTGATCCAAGGGATAATTCACAGCCATATGCTGTCAGCAGGTTTCAATCCGATAATAGAGTGGAAGTAGAATATCTGAGAAAAAAAGACTACTTCATGAACAGTATACACAATGTTTTTGCATATATTGGATTTGAAGAGATAATGTTGAGATACGGTGCAATGATTCTTCATTCTTCTTTTATTCAGACTCAGTATGGCGGAATTTTGTTTTCAGGATCCTCAGGTATCGGAAAATCCACGCAGGCTGATTTATGGAGAGAGTATTGTGGTGCTGAGATATTGAATGGTGACAGAACAATCATAAGAAAAAAAGATTTTGTGTGGAAAGCATATGGATCACCTTATGCCGGATCATCTGGTTACTATGTTAACCGTTCAACTGAAATAAGATGTATTATTTTGCTGGAAAAGTCAGAAGACTGCAGAATATGCAAGCTTGAACCAGCAGAAGCTTTTGGGAGACTTTATGCGGGTTTGATTGTAAATACATGGAATCAAAGGTATATAGAGAGAATTGCAGAATTGCTACAGAATCTGGTTCTAGAGTTGCCGGTTTATCGTTTCTGGTGCAGTAAAGATAAAAAAGCAGTGGAAACATTGAAAAATCTTCTGGAAAAGGAGAAAGCAAGCAGATGACTGATGAAGAAACGCTGATAAGGACTCCTCTTACAAATATGCTTTTTCATAAAGCAAGTATAAAAAGAATACCATTAAGCGGAACATTTGAAGTGACTCCCCGGTGTAATTTTGATTGTCGTATGTGCTATATACGTCATTCCGAAGCAGAAGTTAAATGTCATGAAAGAACTGTACAAAGTCTTGAGGAATGGAAAATAATTGCAGATGAAGCTGTCAGAGAAGGTATGTTGTATCTTCTTATCACTGGCGGTGAACCCTTTTTATGGAAAGACTTCTGGCCGTTGTATGAGTATCTGAATGAAAAAGGTCTTGTAATAAGTATTAATACAAATGGATCACTGATCGATGAACAGGCAGTCGAAAAATTTAAAAGATCACCACCGTGTCGAATTAATATTACCCTGTATGGCGCATCAGATGAGACATATGAAAAACTCTGCAGAATCAGAAATGGTTTTCAGAAAGTTGACAAAGCAGTCACGCTTCTGTGCGAAGCGGGGATTCCGGTAAAACTTAACTGTTCACTGACTCCATATAATGTATGCGATCTCGAAAAAATAGTGGATTATGCGAAAAACAGAAATCTGATTCTGGATATAAATCCATATATGTATCCGCCGGTCAGAAAGGAAAATTTCAAGCCGGGTTTCAATGAGCGCTTTTCGCCGGAAGAAGTTGCATACTGGCATATAAAATCCAAACAGCTGCAATATGAAAAAGATGCATATCTGGATTTCCTGCAGCAAATTGTGCAGGGAACAGTGAAGCCACCGGGACTGGATGAAGAATGCTATGATTCGCTGGATGGACAGATAAGATGTCGCGCAGGCAGAGCTGCGTTCTGGGTGACATGGGATGGATATATGCTTCCGTGTGGAATGATGGGGGCCCCTGAAACTGATCTCAGAGAGTATGACTTTGCAAATGCCTGGAAGCTTATGATACAAAAAGCAGATGCAGTCAATTTGTCAGGTATCTGCAATAACTGTCAGAACAGCAGTATCTGTCATTCATGTGCTGCAATGGCTATGGCTGAAACCGGACGGTTTGATGGTATACCTGTATATATGTGCGAGATGGTGAAAACTATGAAGAAATTGGCACAGGAACAATTAAAAATCTATGGCGCTGAATGAAAGCTGCCTGGATATAAATGTTACTTTATTATAAAGGAGGATGTTTATGAAAAACAGAGTAAGACAACTGCTGTCGGTTGTATTGACAGCGTGTATGTTGGTCACAATGGTTCCTCTTACCGCATACGGTGCTGACGTGGATTTTCAGGATGATGTGTCAGCATCAGTTGAAGCTGTTGAGGAAACCCAACCAGACTTAACAGCTGATACGGATGTGGAGATTGATGAGGAAGAGCCGGATTCAACAGAAGATGTAAGTGTTGAAACGGATGATGAAGAAAATGAAGAAGCAGCAGATAATCTGGAAGTACAGAGTGAGGATGTTTTTTCCTCAGACGAACAGACGGAGGAATTTACTTCAGAAGCAGTCTTAAACGTAGACGATTGCTATCAACTTACGGGCGCTTCAGCACCGACACTCAAAGATACTTTCCTGAAAATTGTATTTGTAGACTGCGGACGTAAATATTTCAGTGTTGAAAGTCTTAAACAGATCATTGACAATGCAGCATCCAGTGGATTTAAATATGTTGAACTTGGTGTTGGGAATGATGGACTCAGATTCCTGTTGGATGATATGAAGCTGCAGGTAAATGGTACTGAATATTCTAGTGAAGCTGTAAAGAATGCCATTCATGCGGGAAATGAGGGATATTATAATTTTGACACAGATGAACTGACTGAGAGTGATATGGATACGATCATTGACTATGCATCTCAGAAAAATATTGGTATCATTCCACTGGTCAATACTCCGGGACATATGGATGCAATCCTTTCGGCAGCAAACAGCCTGACTGGATCAACTTGTTCATATAATGGTTCTAAACGTACGATTGATGTAAGCAATGCAACAGCTGTAGCATTTACACAGGCACTTATGCAGAAATATATCAATTATTTTGCTTCAAAAGGCTGTAAGCTTTTTAATATGGGTGCAGATGAATATGCAAATGATGTGTTTACCTCTGGAAGTATGGGATTTGGAAATTTGCAGGATACTGGAAACTATAGCTATTTTGTAGATTATGTCAATAAGATGGCAGAGATGATAAAAATTGCCGGTATGACTCCAATGGCATTTAATGACGGTATATATTTTAATAATGATACAACGAATGCAATTGACAATAATATTGTTGTATGTTACTGGTCAAATGGATGGAGTGGTTACACACCGAGATCTGCCGCAAAATTAAAAAGTGATGGATTTCGACTGGTCAATACTCATGGAGATTATTATTGGGTGCTTGGCAAATCAGACTGGCAGTGCAGCGCTGAAAAAGCAGCCGGATTTAACTATAAAGAATTCCAGGGTGGAACGATAGAGAACCCTTCCGGTGCGATGTTCTGTATCTGGTGTGATTATCCAGGTGCTGATAAGGACAGCAATGTAGTTGCTAAAACTAAAGATACAATTGCAGCATTTGGAAAAACATTGCCTGAATCTGAGTCAGAATCAGGCAAAATTAATGAAAGTTATAACACTAATAACACTAATGAGAAAAAATTTACTGTTGACTCATCTGTTACTTTAACTCTTTCAAATAATGAGAAGATTGTTGCTTTTGAGTCTACGGATCCAACTGTTGTTTCATTAAAAGGAATACCGGCAGAAAAAAATGAAGAAGAGAATTTAGCATCTGATGAAACGAAAGAATACAGTGCGGTTGTTGGAACTGCATTAAAACCTGGAAGTTCTACTATTACTTTGACAGATACAAAAGGAGGCAGCTATAAAACAGAACTCACGGTAGCAGCTGATCGAAATAATCCTGTAGAAAAGAATATCACAGTGACTGTTAATAGTGACTATACAGAAACTCTGGAAGGAGATCTTACTACTGAAGAGTTAAGTTATGATAAGTCTGTTGTCACTGTCAAGACAAAGCTTCAGAAGGAGAATGCGGAAACTATCTCATATAATGCAAGTGCAAGTACAAGTAAAGATGTGGAACATTATCAGAATAATACAGAGAATAACTTGATAGACGGAAATAGTAGTACTTACTTCTGGTCAGATAGAGTGCAAGCTGTTGGACAGTATGTGCAGGTAGACCTTGGAACTGCGATTCCATTCAATACTATTCAATTGACTTCGCCGAGTGGTATGAATGAAGATTATTGTGAAAATGCGGATGTACTTGTTTCTGCTGACGGTTCAAACTGGACAAATATTGGTAGTTACACTGGATCAACGTCACCACAGAACTTTAGTAATGATATATTACCGAAAGTAAGATATATAAGAGTTCAGATAACGAAGGCTAAGAGTAATTGGTGGAAGTTGGCTGAAATTGCATGGGGAAATACTTCAGGCGATGGTCAGTTTACACGTATGGCTAGTCAGGGAACAGTAACTACGGAAGCAAAAGATCAGACCTTGGTTACTTTCACTGGAATCAAAGAAGGTAATACATCGGTTCAAATTGGAACAGTTAAATATAATATTGAAGTTGATAATGAAAATATTAATACTGTAGAACCTATTACTGTAGAGTATTGGATTACAAATCGTCAGGTTACTGCAAATGGTGCAGATCATGGAACAATTAAAGCTACAGACTCCAGTGTTCACAGTGAAAAGGGTGCAAAAATCAGTGAATTTGTGCCAGCAACAGGTAAACAGGGTGAAAACGATGTAGTATTTCTGAAAGGAACCCGCCTGACATCAGATAAGAAACAGACTACAGACTCAGGTGTTGACAGATTTAACTCAGGTGACGATTTTACGTATGTCAGATACTGGAATCAGAAATGGTCATTTTCGTCTGATGGAGAAACATGGACTGATTTTAACAGTTCAGATCAGGTAGTAGCATATTATCTGCAGAAAACAAAGGTTACAAATGAAGTAACTACAGAAGTAAAAGACTGGGGAGTAGATAGAGCTTCGTATCACTCTAGTAATTATGTACTTCTGGATTATGCAGTAAAGTATCAATCCGGAGATCGTAATCCGACTAGTTTTCCAACGGATAAGACAATTGCTTTCCATTGTGATTCGAGTGATTCCACATCAGTTCATCAGTATAATGGTTATAATTATCGAGAAATAGGAATGATCCGTGCTGAAAATACAGATGATTATGAAGTTTATATGATCACACTGACACCAACAAGCGACAGAAGTAGTGCGTCGATAGGAGAAACAGCGAGTACAGCTTCCAATTATAAGTATAATTATGACGCTAACGAGAAAGTGCTTTGGGTAGATAAAGAAGAACACCTTGGTGACTTTGCAGACGAAAGTAAGCATTTTAAGAGCATTTCGGGAAAATATAATTATCATGTTGGTGGTGATGCGACAATTGAAGGTCTTGAAATATTTAACCGACATGGAATGCTTGTGACATATTATCTGAAAGCAAAAGAAACAGAGGATTCACTTCGTGTCCATTATATGAATGAAACTTCAAATGAACAGTTTTACGGATATTCGATTAAAGTAAAGGGAACTACACAGTTTAATGAGAATATAGGTCTTAATGAAAAAAACTGGAAAGGTCCTCTTGATAATGGTACAGTAGTCAATTCTTTGAATAAAGAACAGACAGTATCGGCTGATCTTGGTACAATGCCAGAAATTGGAGCAACTTACAGATACAGTGATTATACCTGTAAGAAGGTTAAACGAAGTGCGGATGGAAAAGACGTTTATCTGTATTATACATTTAACAATGTTCATAAGTTTGTGGTGGATTATGGACTCAAACTTACCATTAAGGCATCAGATCTGGGACTCTCGGATACAAGCTGGAAATCAGCATATGTAGCGAAAAAACCAACGTATGGAAATGCTATAGCTGATCCAAAATCTCATACATTAACTTATGTGCCTAATGAAGTAATAAAGGGAATCGATGAGATTTTTCTGACAATTGAGGATAATGAAGGAAAGAGCATAACCCATACAATTTGTATTTATCCGGCCACTTCTGTATATTATGACCTGGAAGTTGTCGAGGATGAAGACACAACAGATGATGTGGATATATCCGATGACAGTAATGAAGATGTGGATTCAGATGTAACTGTAGAAGAGGAACAGGCAGACGAATCCGGAACCGATGAATTCTCTGACGGAAGTGATCTTGGTGTCTCAGAAGACGGTGCAGAAGCAGTTGGAGATGCGACCCCCCGAGATACCGGTGCTTATGAACCAAGAGAAGGTGATGTAGGAACTTGTACTGTTGCCGGAAATGATGTCTATGAGTATCATAGATACAGAACAACCGATGGAGAGTATTCTGGAAATTATCGATTTGCTGTGGCAAATTATCCGGTGAACAATGCAACAATAACTATGGCTCCGAATGAAACAAGACAGTTTGTAGTTCAATCACTGGTAGCAACTAACTATAAGAAAGCTACAGACAATGTAAAAACTACACAATGGTGGAAGGATTATTCCAGAAATTCAAATGATTGGCCACACTCAACTATAAAATGGGAACTTACAGAAGGTAGTGATCATGCCTCTATCTTTGGAGAAACAAATCCAGTTGTAACTATTAGTGCTTTTGAAGAAGGCGATGTTACACTTACTGGAACATGGACAGGATATAACTGTAATATTTCAAGCAAAAAATATAAAGCATGCGAATTAGTAGTTACTTACAAAATTCATATTACACCAGCAGTAGATAAAGTGAATTTTGGTGACAAGTTTGTGCTAAGTGGTTCTCCTACCTCCCAGGATATCATTGATAACTCAGTATTAACAGAAAGCGACTCATGGGGAAAAGACAATGCCTATACCGATTTTGCTGCAACAAGAGATGAGAGTGGCAAGATCAAAGCAGGTATGAAAGAATGTACATTGAGTTACAAATCTTATCCAAGTAAAGGTCAGGGAACAATCAATCATAATTATTATGTTGATTTTCATGAAATGATAGGTAAAGAACTGAATACTACTAATATGTCGCCTGATGAAAGAGCAAAACTGCAGGAAACTTTCAGAAGAGATGTTAGTTTGCCGGCACCTGGTATTTATGTACAGACTCCGGGTCCAGTTAGTATTCCGAAGAAGGGCGATTATACATTTATTACTACTCAGGCCTTTAACGGTGGAAATGGCGCAGTATCATCTCCGGCTTATACCTATAAATTTATGGACGATTCTGCAAGTGAATATGCAGATGATTCATCTGTGATCACTGCTACAACAGCCGATAAGGGAAAAGTAAAAGTTACAGCTCTGAAGCCTGGTGCTACTTCTATGAAAATTATCTACAGTTATACGGATAAGACTTCAGGAGAAGAGAAAACAGCGGAATCCGAACCTATTCGGATTACAGTCAATGGTATTGTGTTTGATGAACCAGCTACCATAACGCTGTCAGCAGATGAAGCCAAGGACTACAAGATCAAATATAAACTGTTTGATTATAGTAAAGAAAATCCGGATGTAACAACATCTATTCCAGAAGAAGATGTTGTATGGTCAATTGATAACAAATCAATTGCATCTATCAGTACAGATGGTGTGCTGCGTCCTAAACAAGAAGGATCCGCAACTGTTACATTAAAAGCTACAATAAATGGATCTACGGATACAGCTGATCAGAGTGTTGCAGTGACTTCTACCGGTGGTAAAATTTCTTTAAATAAAGATACTCTTACAATGACCAAGGGCAGCAGCCAGTCTCTTACTGCAACTGCTTACTTCAACAATCAGAAAGTTTCAGATGCAGTATTTAATTGGGCAACTGATAATGATAAAGTTGCAGCTGTAGAGAATGGAAAGATTACAGCAGTTGGATTTGGTAAGGCTGTTATTACCGTATCCTGGAAAGCAGAAAATGGAACCACATATGCTGCAAAAGCAGACGTAGAAGTGGTACAAAATGGAATTTATCTGGCTGATGCACAGAATGAAGTAACCATGCCTCAGGGAAGTACACAGGAAATCGCCTGGACACTCTGGAATATGGGGCAGTATAAAGCCGGTTCTACCGGAGAAGGATATAATACATCCAGTGATGTAACCTGGAAGTCAGCTGACGAATCTGTTGCAACAGTAGATTCTGATGGTGTTATCACTGCGAAGAATCTTCCGGAAGGACAGACAACAGCGAGTACAACTGTCACAGTAAGCTACAAAGGAAAAAAAGTTAAAGATATTAGAGTAAATGTAACCGAAAATCAGAAAGTTGTTGTAAAGGGTGAGGCTGTAGAAATTACAGGAACTAAGGGTGAAACCAAAACCGATAGTGCTGGTGAAGATATTACAGATACCTGGAAGATCGGCTATTTTGAAAACGGCCATGGAAGTCTGAATGCTCATTTTTATGGTAACGGTATTTATAATATTGATATTGTAAAGCAGGCAGGAGAAAAAGTAAGCGTTACAGGAAAGACTCCATACAGTGGATATATTTATCTGAGCCATAAATATTATGTGCCGATGGAAACTGGACAGCTTTATGGTGTATGGCAGAGTATCGCAATTAAGGTTAATGGTGAAGCAGGACTGTATCTGAACGAAAACTCCGTATCTATGAAGATGGGAAAATCCGGTACAGCAACAATCCAGGGTACCTTTATTAAGGACGATGGAACAGAACTGGAACAAAAGTTCTGGGCAAATAAGAGTAATCCGAAGCTTTCAAAACTTGAGATGGTTGAAGGCGATACAAATATCGTTACAGCACAATCAGATCCGGCAGATGGAAGAATGCTGCATCTTACAGCTGTTTCTCCTGGAAAGACTACGATCACAATCAAATGTTATCCGTTTGATCCTACAGCTACCTGCGAGGTAGAGGTAACATCTGATGCAAGACTGATCCTTCAGCCAGCGGAATTAACTGTTAAGCAGGGTACTACAGAAAAGATTACAGCAAAGGCATGGGATGGATCCGCATATGTAGATAATCCGCAGATCACATGGAAGAGCTATAATGAGTCCATTGCAACAGTAGACGGCGGCGTTGTTACAGGTGTTAAAAGAGGCAATGCAACAGTTAGTGCTGCATGGAACGGTGTCAATGCTAATGATGTAAAAGTTATCGTAACTCCAAGTAGAAATATAACCCTTTCAACAGAATGGGATGACCATGACAACCAGGATGGAATCCGTCCTGAAAAAGCAACACTTCAGTTGACAGCAAATGATGAAAACTATGGTGATCCAATCGAACTGAATGCAGAAAACAACTGGACATATGAATGGAAACTTCTGGATGCAGAAGATGCAGAAGGAAATAATATTGTTTATCGTGTAAAAGCAGAAGATCCGGAAGAATACACTGCAAAAGTAACAGGTAGTGCAGACGATGGATTCGTTGTTACTTACTCACATGAAATCGCAAAAGTCAGTGCTACAGCAAATGTAACATGGGATGATGCAGAAAATCAGGATGGAATTCGTCCTGCATCAGTAAGCTTACAGCTTAAATCAAAAGTTGAAGGCGGAGAAGCAGTAAACGTTGGTGATAACGTAACTGTAAAAGCAGATGCAGATGGAAACTGGACCAAGACATGGACAGACCTTCCGAAATACAATGCTGGTAAAGTAATCGAATACACAGTAGAAGAATCCGGACTTCCGGAAGGATATACAATCACAACTGCCAAGGATGAAGAAACAGGAGCAATCACACTTAAGAACTCCTACACACCAAAAGGTGTTGACATTGCAGTATCTGTAAACTGGAATGATGCAGACAACCAGGATGGACTTCGTCCGGAGTTTGTAGAAGCTGAACTCTATGCAGGTAATACATCCACAGGTAAAAAAGTAAAACTTACTGCAGACAACGAATGGAAAGCAACCTTCGAGAAAATGGCAGTAAACAAAAATGGTAAACCAATCGAGTATTCTCTGGTATCCACCAAAGCTGAGGGATATGAGATCGAGACAACCGGAAGTGCAACAGAAGGACTTGTTCTGAACTATACACATGCAGTTAAGACAGTAGATGTTAAAGCAACTGTTGTATGGGAAGATGGAAATAACAAAGACGATGTTCGTCCGGAGACAGTAAGCTTACAGCTTAAAGCTGATGGCGAAAATCTCGGCGATGTAATTACAGTCAATGAGAAATCCAAATGGACCAAGACATGGACCGGACTTGACCAGTACAAAGCCGGTACGAAAGTTACTTATGAAGTCGAAGTAGTCGGCCTTAAGGGTGGCGAAGACGGATATACTGCAGAAATCACAGGAGATGCAGGAACTGGATTTACCATTACAGCAACTCATGTACCAGCAGTGGCAGATATCAAAGCATCTGTTAACTGGGTCGATGCAGAAAACCAGGATGCAATCCGTCCAGAACTTGTAGAAGCAGAACTTTATGCCGGTGATGTGTCCACAGGTAAAAAAGTAAAACTTACTGCTGACAACAAATGGGCAGCGTCCTTCGGAGAGATGGATCTCAAGAAAGACGGAATAACAATCGATTATACTCTGGTAGCAACCAAAGTTGATGGATATGACTGTGTAGTAGAGGGAGCCGCATCTCAGGGATTCACTCTGAAATTCACACACAAGACAGAAACTGTAGATGTAACCTTAACAACTGAATGGAATGACAAGGACAATCAGGATAATGTTCGTCCGGCTTCTTACTATGTACAGCTTCTTGCAGACGACGTAAAAGTTGGTGATAAGATTATTCTTGAGAGTGCAAGTGATTTCTTCAAGACATGGACCGGTCTGCAGAAGAACAGAACTGGAAAAGTCGGCGAAGCGATCGTTTACACAGCAGAGGTTACCGGACTTCCGGAATCTTATGAGACTTCTGTAAGCGGAGATGCAGCAACTGGCCTTGTTGTAACAAACACTTATATTCCGGCAACTGTTGAGATTCCGGTATCTGTAAAATGGGATGACGCAGAAAATCAGGATGGAGCACGTCTTGACTCTGTAGAAGCAGAACTTTATGCAGACGGAGAAGCAACAGAAAACAAAGTGACTCTGAATGCAGAGAACAACTGGACAGCAAAATTTGCATCTGTAGATGTGAAGAAAGACGGAACAAGAATCAAATATGAAGTAAAGGGTACAGAGGCAGATGGATATGATGTTTCTGTAGCTGGAGATATTCTTGATGAAAAAGGTCTTGTACTTACTTATAAACATATTCCGGCAGTGGTAAATGTCAGCGCAAGAGCATCATGGAATGACGCAAATAACCAGGATGGAATCCGTCCGACAGATACACTTGTTCAGCTTTATGCAGACGGAACAGCACTTGGTGACAAAGCAGTTATTGAGTCAAATAAAGAATGGACAAAGACCTGGTCAGATCTTCCAAAATATAAAGCCGGAAAAGAAATCGCTTATAGTGTGATCGCGTATGCTGTTTCCGGATATACCGTAAAAGTAACCGGTAGTGCTTTAGAGGGATATAAAGCAGAGTACACGCATAATGTACAGAAAATGAATGTGACTGTTCAGAATGCATGGAATGATCTGGATAATGTGGTGGATTCCCGTCCGGCTCAGCTGGTTGTTGAAATCTATGCAAATGGAAAGACAACAGGCAAGAGAGTAACTCTGACAGAAGCAAATAACTGGAAAGCAACCGTTTCGGGTCTTGACAGAAATGTAGCCGGAAAACGAATTCAGTATACCGGCAAGGCAGTTGGAACTCCGGCAGGATATAATATTTCCGTAAGTACAGATGCAAATGGAAATATTAAATTAATTAGCAACTTTACAACTTATACGAAAAAGTTGCGACTGAAACTTTCCAAAACATCTTATGTATATAATGGAAAGAATGCAAAACCAAAGGTTACTGTGTATAACGGAAGAAAGAAAGTAAGCAGCAAGTATTATAAAGTAACTTATAAGAATAATAAGAATACTGGTTACGCAACTGTAATTGTCAAAGGTAAAGGTAAATTTGCAAAATATGCAGGAAAAGCAACATTTACAATCAAACCGAAGACACCGAAAAAACCGGTTGTCAAGAAAGGTGCCAAGAAGACACTGAACGTAAGATGGTATCGTGATGCTCAGGCAACGAAATATGTTGTTCAGTACAGCCAGAGCAGCAAGTTCAAAGGTAGAACAACCAAGACTGTTACGATCAACAGCAACAAGACCGGAAAAATTGTTCTGAAGGGACTGACCAGCAGAAAGAATTACTATGTTCGTGTACGCAGCTGCAAAGTTGTAAATGGCAAAGCAATCTGGGGATCATACAGTAAAGCAACAAAAATGAAAGTTAAATAAATCCACAAAAAGCTATATGTGTGGTTGGAGGCGGTTAACAGCCGCCTCTGGGAATGAGGAGGAAAAAAGGAAATGCATAGAAAATGGTTAGGATGGAAGAAAGTTGCTGTCTGCCTTGTAGGGGCGGCAATGATTATGCAGGGTGCAAGTCTTGCGATGGCAGCTGAAGAAAATCCTACAACAAATCAGGAATCATCTGCTGCCGAAGAAAATCCTACAACAAATCAGAAATCATCTGCTGCCGAAGAAAATGATCAGGATACTTCATCAGAAGAAACTGACGAGACAGAAAAAGATGCAGAAGAAGACGCCGAAGAATCAGAAGATGGAGATGCTGAAGATCAGGAAGAAGATGAGACTGGTGATGAAGAAGACTCTGATACTGATGAAGATGTAGATACCGTTCTGTCAGAAGACTCCGTTGATCCGGAAGAAACACCGGAAGAGAGTGACGAAGTTCTTGAAGCAGAAGAGAATGGAACAGATGCTGAAGAAGCAGGACTTCTTGTTACAGGTACTGTAAGTCACATTGATATGTCAAGAGTGGCTACAGCTACACTGACTGTAGGTGACAAAACACTGACACAGACAGTTGTATTTGATGCAGACGATCTTGGAACAATCTCTGTTTCTCCAGACTATTCAGGAGCAATTATCCTTGGAGAGGCTCAGATCCATATTGCAGGAGTATTCCCGGTTGGAACATATTGCAACCCACAGGAATATACAGTATCTATTACAAAAGATGTAACCTTCACTGATCCGGATACCGGAAAGACTTATACACAGACAATGACCTTTACATCTTCTTTTAATTACTGGGATGAAGGAAATATGTGCCCGAGTCTTGGATGGAGAGAATACTGGTCTAACGGATTCGTTATTCCGTGGTCAGGTATGGACTTCGGATTCGGAACTGCAAGTGCAGTAATTCCGGCACCGACAGAACCGGTAGTACCAAACCCGAGTGAGGCACCAAACCCAAGTGAAGCACCGAACCCAAGTGAAGCACCGAACCCGAGTGAGGCACCAAACCCAAGTGAAGCACCAAACCCGAGTGAAGCACCAAACCCAAGTGAGGCACCAAACCCGAGTG
>OIDD01000103.1_pt1 | contig 55857 bp, 58 predicted proteins | sample 1606751 | NCBI WGS metagenome assembly OIDD01 (sample SAMEA3882544, study PRJEB24775) | human gut metagenome | biome: human-associated habitat; feature: intestine environment; material: feces | place: Netherlands | collected 2009/2010
GGCCAGTAATGGGTTAAGTGATAACAGGTGTCTGGAAATATAGGGGCAAATCCAGTATCCGGATGTGCTGCCAGCCTTCTCAGTTAACCGATGTTTTCCGGGCTTTTTGCCATACTGAGGACTGATAACGTATTCCTGGTCGTAAAACCCGTCAATATGCGCCGGGGCATCGACAAAACTGACACAGTACGTCCGGAAAGAACTTAACGCTGCATGGCACGACAATGCTGCCTTTGTCTTTACCAACAAGGCTCGTTCCCGCATAAAAGTTCTACGCCGGGATAAACATGGCGTATGGCTGCGTCAGGCCTTCACTACTTCACACCGGAAGTCTTCCAGCCTGACACGAATATACCGTCCGGGCTCTTTCGCAGGTGCAAACAGTTTTTCACATTCGGCGAATGTCATTTCTGAATCCTGGTAACGCAACCACTGAACCGGCATATTACCGGGTTTGATTATTGTCGCAGTTATTTTATATCGTTTCCCCATATCGCCTCTCATCCTGACAACAAAATTACCGGCTGAGCCAGGGGGCCCTCACCCCCCTATAAGGGGTCCGCTTGGAAACATATCGAAGAAAACGGCCGGCGGGAGGAATACGGCGCGCTACCTGGGTCGTTATCTGAAGAAGCCGCCGATAGCAGCCTCCCGGCTGGCACATTACAACGGAGGGGCGAGCCTGAGCCTCCGTTACCTGGACCACAAAATGGGAGAAACGGCGACGGAAACGCTGACACAGCGAGAGCTGGTCGCGAGGCTGAAACAGCACATCCCGGAGAAGTTTTTTAAGATGGTGAGGTACTTCGGGTTCCTTGCCAACCGGGTGTGTGGAGAGAAGCTGCCGCAGGTGTACCGTGCTCTGGGGATGGATAAACCGGAAGCAGTGGCGAAAGTGTGCTATGCACAAATGATGAAACAGTTCCTGAGTCGTGATCCGTTCGAATGCGTGCTGTGTGGCAACCGGATGGTATACCGCCGGTCCCTTGCGGGGCTGAATGTATCAGGGCTGAAGAAAAACGCGCGGGATATCAGTCTGCTGAGGTATATGCTGGCCTGACGCAGGCTAAGTGTGCCCGGGAATTGGTGCAGGAATAAAAAACAGCCTGTTGCGGTATAAGAATCGACCATGCAGAGAGATAAAACACCGGAGTGGTGGGAAAAGCAGAAGAGCTCACGTGGCATAAGGCGTGGACAGCGGTATCGTCTGGTTTTTCAATTTCCTATACGTCAAGGATATTTAATGGAATATCAAACATTTGGCCTGATAACAATGCTCAAGGATTAATACCTGCAGGCTATGTTAAAGTTGTCCCCACACACAATCTACCTGTTTTCTCGTGTGTGCCACAGGCGCAATACATAAATAGTCTGGCCAGTAAGTTCGTAACGGATTTCGTACTCGCCAGCATAAATCCGTCTGACCTCCCTGGGTTCAAACTGAAACAACTGTTCTCCCATACGTGGATGAGTTAACAGAATGACCGGTGCCTGTGTCAGGGACTGCACCGTTCTGGCTGCAGCTGGTTTACTGGCCAGCGCCAGAAAATCATATAACCGCGCCAAATCAGAAAGCGCCTTACTGGTCCACTTCAGTTCCATCAGCGAGGCACCGGTAACGGATTGTCAGTACCGAGGCTGTCCGCCCAGGCCTGTACAGCCTGATGGTCGATAACCTGTCCGGATGTCACATCGTCCAGGGCTTCCAGCGTCAGGCGATTACGCTCCTCCTCCTGGGCAAGCCATGCAGAAAGCGCCTGTTTGATAATCCAGCCCCGGGACCGTTCCAGTCTGGCGGCCATCTGGTCGACTTTATCAGCCATAGGTAATGGCACATGCGCAGTAATTACTTTTGTTACTTGTGCGGTATTGTTTTTCATTTGCATATCCGATTAGTTGTTAATCATATTTAATCATAGTGATTACTTTCAGACGGAACAAGACAAATAATGCGCGTCAGCGCATGTAAGGCGGCATACGGTGGTTACATGTAGCACAGGTGTAAAACCGCCGAAGCCCGGCGTAAGCCGGTACTGATTGATAGATTTCACCTTACCCATCCCCGGCCCTGCTAAGCCATATCCACTTTCAGCCATGAGATAGCTTTTGTGCGCGGTCGGAGTGGTCCCGACGAGGGTTTACCCGAAGTCGGGGCGTATCTCCGCGTTAGCGGGCCGTGAGGGCCGCTTACGAGCGTATACTGAGGAGTTCCAGCCAGAAGACTGACAGCAATGATGGCGCTTAGTTACAACATTCATAATTAAAAGCGACTCTGTTCCGGCCCTTTGGGCCGGGGCGGGGCCGCTTTTCAGTTATGAGGGAGGGGCGTTGTGGTTTCAGTTTTGCGCGGAACCGGGGTTTTTCCGGAGGTTGTCTTTGTGTGTTGTAACTAAGGTGGCCCCGGTCGGGGCCCGCCGCTTGCGGTGGGAGGTGCATATCTGTCTGTCCACAGGACAGGCAGTGAATAGGTTTTTTTTTAAATGAATGTAACTAAGTAGTTTAAAGGAGATATAAACAGGTGTTTAAAAGATACATTGCACCCTGTAAGGTTGGCGGCTGGCGCTTTATGACATGAACGGTTGTAACCTTATGGGGAAGTCCCTTGCAGTTTAATGTGGATAAGCAAAATTCCCCGTCGCTGAGGCGTATTTTGTATTAAAAACAGGGGGAACCGGATGCTCCAGAAGGTGGATGGTGAGGTTGTTTTTTGTATGTGGTGCTGATTTTTTGTGCACTGACGGGCTTCAGGCGTGCGAATGCCTCCGGCGCGGGCCGGATTATTCTGAGGAGATCACTTTCAGGGAGAAGCTGTGGCCAGCCGGCTGTAATTACGGTTACGTGACAGAATCATGCGCTCCTTCACACGACGCTCCACTTCGCGTTTTACCGCCTCACCATTAGCAGTGAAGCGTCCTTCCGAGATTTCACGCGTCAGCTGCCGTTTCACCAGGGTGACGATATCCTGACGTTCCCTGTTCGCATCACGACGCGCACGGGCACGTTTTATTCCACGGGACTTAAGCTCTGTCTGGTAACTGCGGAAACGCTCACGCACAAAACGCCAGGCTTTCGCTATCAGCTCATCCATACCCAGGGTATCCAGCCCCTGCTTTTTGCGCTGTCTGTTTTCCCATTCAACACGACTGCGGCGCGCAGCTGCCACTGCATCCTCAGACACATCAAGGGCAGCAAACAGAGCCGGTGTGAACGTGATGTCGGTCGGAATGTAGCACCCGATAAGCGGGTCATATTCCGTCTGGTAGGTAATCAACCCCAGCTCTGACAGGAACGTCAGGGCACGGGTGGCACGGGTGATGGAGAGTTTTCCGGCAGCAGACTCCGTCGCCAGTCCGCACTCAATGGCCAGTGTGGTGATGGAGCACTGGACGCGGTTGGCCAGCGGGTCATAGTGGAAACACAGCCCCTGCAGGAGCGCATCAATAGCCCGTCGACGCAGTACTGGTGGCATGCGTCGACGCAGACCACGCGAACGGGCATGCGCCACATGAATGGCGAAATCAAAACGGGAAGTGAAGCCCACCGCCTTTTCCATCAGTTTTTCGCAGAACTTCAGCGTTCCTGCACCTTCACGGGGTGTAAACACCGGATTCGGGTTCTTTACCTGGCGGTAATACGTTTGTTGAAGATCAGTCACACCATCCTGCACTTACAATGCGCAGAAGGAGCGAGCACAGAAAGAAGTCTTGAACTTTTCCGGGCATATAACTATACTCCCCGCATAGCTGAATTGTTGGCTATACGGTTTTTAGATGGCCCCGTTAATCTTCTCTCAGTCGCCAAACTTGACGAAGATTATCGGGGTTTTTGCTTTTCTGGCTCCTGCACATCCACATCAGAACCAGTTCCCTGCCACCTTATGGCGTGGCCAGCCACAAAATTCCTTAAACGATCAGTAATCTAGCACTGACAGAAAAAACTAGCAAGAATGTGATCCCATCACATCATGTTCCGGTGACAGGCCTCTTTCTCGATAAGCCTTTCTATCAACTCTGCCTGAGTTATCCCTTCCTCTGCACACAGACTGGTAAGGTAATTTTTCAGTTCTGGTCTGACGAAAACCTTGATCTCTTTACATACAGATCGTTTGCGCGCAGAAGCTGCTCTCTGTCGTTCTGCTTCACTCAAAGGTTTACCCTTTCTGTATGCTCGTTTTGCGCCAGATGAGGAAGTCACTGCATTTTCTGTCTGCGACATCTCGCCTCCTCAATACTCAAACAGGGATCGTTTCGCAGAGGATACTACAGTTTTTTGAAATCAGCGACTTGAGAATTGTGACGACGATCTGTGTTGGCGCACAAATCAACGGGGATTACTGTCGTTTAGTGTGAATTTTGTCGCGAAATGGCTGAAAAACAGGAGATGCCTTAACCCGGGTGCCGGCCCTGGGCAGGATCGGCTGTTTCTGGCATGTCGGGTGTCTGCCCCTGAAATACCTCACACGTCCGGAAAGCGGGGACTTCCGTCCCCGCCCGACAGCTTACTTCCGTGCTTCGTAGGCCAGAGTTACCTGCACCACTGTATTAATACTTCCCCCGTGAATATTCAACTCACATAACCGTTACCTGAATATCAGTGAAAAACACAACACCGTGGCGCACACGGCAGCAACCCCATAAGGGCATATTTCGTCATAAACCTTGACCTCTCTGCAAGGAAGAAGAATGGTGTGCTGAACCAGTTAAATGATTTTATATAAAATAACTATGTCTTATATATTCGATTTACCATGAGTTGATATGACAACAGAACAGCTCATGAAGTACATAAGCTGCTGGCTCTCAAGCCAGCAGCCTTATCTGCATACCAGTTACCTGAGCGCAGATAAACAAAATCTGTACTCAGCTTTTCCAGAACCCTCCCGTTTTCTTAAAATAAACGCTCGGTTCTCAATGTACAATTTGAGCTAATCAGAAATACTTACAGACTCTACTGTATAATTAATTTATTGGCTTTTTCTGAAATAAATATCATGTCAGAAGTGGCACGTCCTCCCGTCGTCTCTCCTCCAATGAGTAACATACCATCTTTCCATGGCAGCGAAACACCATATGCAAGCCCTTCAGGCAAAACTCCAGCTTTAGTCCATTTAGCATTCTTAAGAACATAAACATCTTTAGAATAGTGTTTTTCCAGACCTGCATGGGACCAGTTTTTACCTTTTGCGTAATTGCTGGCAGCCCCCGGAAAGTTTGCTCCTCCGGCCAGTAATACCTGACCATGAACTAATGCGGCATAGGCGCCTGATACACCATCAGGAGAGGCAACGGGTGGGAGTCGGGTCCACTTAATACCCTCATTTTGTAATGTTCCGGACCATACTGCTGTTGTTCTGAGACCTGGTTTCCGTTCTCCACCAATAAGCCAGATAGTGTTACCATCCACAATAGCAGAAGAACCTGCTGTTCCGGTAAAAGGTACTTCCCCCATATTTTTCCATTGTCCAGTTTCTGGATTCCAGGTAATCACTTGTTTATTCAAAAAATAATCACTTACAGGTTTACTGAAATAGTGATAATTTATTTTATTTTTTTGAAAAGCATTATCGCCAGCTTTATTTATATCAGAAAAATAGCCATTAAAAATATTTTTGTTAACCCCTCCTGTCGATATTATCTGCCCTTTCCAGGAAAAACTGACATGACCAGCAAGGCTGATCGGTGGACGGGTTCCCATATTTTTCCATTCATTTTTTAATGGATCATAGGAATAAACATCATCCTGTAGCTGTACGACGCCAGATTTATCTTTTCCTATACCACCCAAGACATAAATTTTACCATTGACTACCGTAGCAGTTGCCTGCTCCCGGGGAACATCCGGCCAGGCAGCAATTTCTGTCCATTTCGGAGTCGCGTCCCCCAGATTTATGCTGTACCAGTGGTTCCCCATACTTCCGAGACCAATATAAACAGTATCATTTAAAATCACTCCTGTTCCATATTTAAACGACTCAGGAAGTTTCGGCAGCACTGAGGCATGACTGGCTGATACCAGTAACATCGTGGTTATGGCAGCTGTCAGAAGTTTAACTTTCATATGTTCACCTCAGAAATTAACGAGTAAGCCAACACGGTAGCTGTTTTCAGCAATATTATCTCTTCCTTTATATACTCCCTGTTTATCGAGATAATCATATTCAACATAAGGGGTAAAGGTCGGTGACAGCTTATATTGCAGCACAAAGGCATTTTCTGTTGCAGCTCTTTTATGATTACCGTACCTGAAATTATTAACCTTCGTATATACAGTCGTCTGCCATGCAAAAAGCCAGTCATCATTTATACGATAAGTTAAATAACCATCTATCTGATGCTGATTATTTCTGGCACGATTTCCGTCAAGGTCCGTCTGACGAAAGGCCTTCCAGTCATAACGATAGCGTAATGCCAGATTTAGATCAGGACTCACCTGATAAGAAAGTTTCAGATAAGGATTATACTGGCTTCCTGCAGACATCCATTGCGTCTGAATACCAGGAATAAGCGCCCATTTGTCATCCAATTTATATGTGCGGTTTACATCTATTTTATTGTAATTAAGAGCAAGAAATTCATTACTATTCTCATGAATTGTGTTCCAGCTGTTTGATTCAAAACTTGCCCACCATCCGTTATTCCAGCCCTGGCTGACCTGTATCAGTGTTTCATAAGCATGACTGGCACTTCGGTAGCCTCCCCTGAGATTAAGAGTAAGAGCCTGAGAGCACAACGGTAATCCCAGAAGCAAAACAGCAATTAGAGAACCTGACTTCTTCATAAATATATCCTGTACGATTGGTTTATTTAAAATACCAGGAACTGCAACCACCATTAACAGTGAAAAGAATGAGACGCTAACCAGTTTAAAAAAAGAACCGTCCAGCTTTTTACTGGCAACCCTGTTGTATCTGACATTCCAAATCCGTGTCCTCCTTTCTCAAAAAAATGAACATCAACAGAGCTTTTTATTTTGAGTAACGCATTAGTCAGCCTTAATGAATGTTCAACAGAAACATCATTATCATCCGTTGAATGAACAATAAACACCGGAGGCATCTCTCCGGGAATATTTAACTCAACACTGTAAATGTTTTCATTGCTTTCATCGATTAACAGTCTTCTTCTGCAACCTGTGTGTGCTATATCTTTATTCATAGAGACCACAGGATACAGAAGAGCCAGATAATCCGGACGAATATAATCATTGTAAGAATAGTTATTGCTAACAAGCCATGAAGCCACATGTCCGCCAGCAGAAAAACCAATAACGCCCAGGCTCTTAAGCTGTATAGCATTACGAACAGACCATTCTTTTATAAATTTAAGTGCACTGTTGGCATCATTCAGAACATAATATCCACCATTAATCGATTCTGGCAGCCTGTAAGAAAGAATAAATGTAGTATATCCTGCTGATACTAAATATTTTGCTACAGATATCCCTTCCCGGCCATAAACAATTCTTCTATACCCCCCACCGGGAATAATCAGAATACAAGAGCCACTTATCTGTTCTGAAGAGACAACTGTAATTATCGGTTTCTTAACATCCGATATAATACTTTCTTCAGATAAATACTGGTTATCGAGTTTAATCTCCTCTCCACTGAGAATATCATAACTTACATACCTATATATATATTCTTGTCCCATATAACTAAACCTGTATTATTCTGAATGATGTCTTTTAGCACCTAAAAAAGGTTTACCGTCCACTGTATCAAACTCAAGTGCTTCTGCAGGGTTAATCCAGCGTTGAACACGGGATGGCATATCAAAACCAATAAGAATCAGAACAACAAATGTCAGGATAAATGCCAGCGAACACATTGCAGTTCCCAGGCTAAAATGAGAAGCGACAACTGCACCCAGCACTGGCGCACAGGCCCCACCCAGTGAACCAACATTATAAATAAAGCCCAGAGCAGCAGCCCGTTGCTCAACTTCAAAATAACCGCTGATAATCTTTGGCACCAGTGCACCAATTCCCTGACCAAAGACCTGCTGAGTAAATATCAGTAATCCGAGCAACCAGACATGTTCTCTGTCAACCATAAAAACAGGAATAATGACGAGCTGACCAATCAACAGTGATATAACATACGCTTTACGAGTACCAAGCCAGTCCCCCATAAAGCCGCCGATACAACTACCTACCGCAGAGCCAAAACCTGCCAGCATAAAAATATTTGCAACGACTTCTGGTGAGTACGACATATCCTCCTTCAGCCATGTCGGCAAAAACGCCTGAAGTGGCCATCCATACAGAAAACAAAACATAACAACCAGCATAAGCATAATACCGGTTGGCCATCGCTTACCCATTCCCTGATAAATGAAGCTAATGAACACACCAGCACAGCACAAAGCCATTATTGTTATCAGAACAGCATTAGCCGTGACACCTGAAAAGCAAATATACAGGCAGGCAAATGCAACACATGAAAGTAAAATATTTTTATATTTATTTTTTTCTTTATAAAGAATATCGACCATCGTTCTGACAGGGCGATTTTCCTCCTGGCGTTTTTTCCAGTCGTCAGATTCCGGGAGATTTTTACGCAAGTAAAAAGCAAAAATAATAGGCAAAATACCTACAAAAAATAACGCTCTCCATCCCCATAATGGAACCACTAAGCTGTATACCTGAGCAGCCAATCCGCCCCCCACGGAAAAACCTGAAATCAAAAAACCAGATGCCTTATTACGAAGTTTTACCGGCCAGCTTTCGATGACATAAGTCACACTTGACCCATATTCTCCAGCCATTCCAAGTCCGATAACTATGCGGGCAATAAACATTACTGCATATCCGGGAGCCAGACCACAGGCCAGTGTACCAAGCGAAAATAAAATGATACTTAATACCATGGCCATTCGACGCCCCATCTTGTCAGACATGGCACCAATAAAAAGCCCTCCAAACCATCGCGATATAAATGCAGCAGATATAAGGCTGGCGGCTTCTATGGTGGATAGTCCAAATTCATGCCTGACTTCCGTAAGAACAAGGGATATAAGAACAAAGTCAAAACCATCAAGTAAATACCCAATCCATGCAGCTGAAAATATTTTCCACTGCTTTGGTGATAAGTGTTTGTACCACACCTGCTTATTCTGAATACAAGTATCCATAATTAACCTCGGGATTATTAATTATTTTTTATAAAATCAATGACTGTCTGAAACTATTTTCCTATGCCATTTATTTTATTCTCGTCTCAGCCAACATCGTGGCTCCCAACATGCCAGAATTATGGCGATATACAGCGGGAGCTACCGGGACATAGTAAACCTCAGGGTACTGAGATAGATGTGCTGAAACTGATGAAATATAGCCATGTGCAAGTCCGACACTGCCACCAATAACAACAAGCTGACAATCAGTGAGCATCTTAAGATCGGCTATCAACCCGGCTATTGCCTGTGTGGATCTTTCCTTCAGTTTTAATGCTTCCGGATCTCCCTTAGCCGCACGTAAAAAAATATCTTTCGTACTGTGGCCTGCCAGTTCTTTCTGAGCAGAATTCATTATTGCCGTTCCGGATGCGACAGCTTCAACACATCCCCTGCGACCGCATCCGCATAAAGGACCATTTATATCTGAAATAAGATGCCCTATATGGCCAGCAAGGCCAGTTTCACTTGACAGTAATTTTCTGTCATGAATGATTCCTCCGCCAACACCTGTTGAGACAGTGATATAAACCATGCTTTTTATTTTTTCATGAACAACACTGTATTCAGCCCATGCAGCCGCCTGTGCATCATTAATAACTACACCGGGTAGTCCTGTAAGATCGTTTAGATATTTCTCCAGTGGATAGAATGCTAACCCTCCAAGATTAGACGGATTCAGTGCTGTCAAAACACCATGCTCAATGATCCCTGTCGAAGCAACGGCGTATCGACTGGCGAAAGGAATTAAAGGAGCAATCAACTGACTTAACGCAATGTTCAGGTCATGTATACTTTTGCTGTGTGGTGTAGGGAGGAGCCGTATCATCGTCAGTTTTCTGTCCTGACCAATAATTGCCGCTGAAATCTTTGTACCACCTATATCTATTGCTAAAGTAGCCATAAAGTCACCCGTCATAGTTATTATCCGGATGAAGCCACTGTTATTCATCCGGAATTATCCTAACAATTATCTTTTTCGGCCATTAGCTTTTGTGCCAATTGCTGTAATTCAGGAAGGTATTTTTTATTTACAGGAAAAAATGGCTTCCGGCATGCAGGATTGTTTATGACATTCATAAAATGAAGTAACGATTTAATTCCTGCCAGCACACCTGCTTTTATTAAAGTATCAATAACCTTATTGCATTCTGTCTGAATCTGTCTGGCTGTTTGTATATCACCTTTTTCAATAGCTGAAAGTATATTCTTATAACGCCACCCCATGATATTATATGTGCTTCCAATGCCTCCATCAGCTCCAGCAATCACCCCAGAAGCAAAAATTTCATCATAACCATTGTACAAAATCAGTTCCGGATGCTGCCTTCTGATTTGCTCCATCTGAAATAAATCACCCGATGTTTGTTTCAGAGCCTGAACACCTGGCAATCTTACTAGTGTATTAATCTGGTCCAGTGATAACTTAACTCCACTTAAAGCCGGAATATTATATACCACCATCGGAAGACCATCAGCCTCATTAATAATGGCCTGATAATGAGCACAATGTTCTTCAAATGAGAAAGGGTAATAAAAGGGGGTAACTGCTGAAATAGCGTCAAAACCATATTTTACAGCGGCTCTTGCCAGCAACTGGCTATCACGTGTACTGATGGCTCCAACATGTGCAATCAGGGTAAGTTTTCCGCCAGCCTCTTCAGCCACTGTTTCAAGGACTTTCTCTCTTTCAGTGACATCCTGAAGAAAAGCTTCCCCAGTCGAACCACCGACATAGATACCATGCATGCCTTGCTCAATATTAAAGCGGACAAGTTTTTTCAGACTTTCAGTATCAATCTGCTGCGCATTATTAAATGGAGTAGGTAATGCAGAGATGATCCCTTTTAATCCCGAAGACAACATAAAACCTCACAATGATATTATTCGATATGATGGGATACCTAGTACACCAACGAGGGCAAAATTCGTCCATAAAATCCTGGGCATTATGTGATCATTTTCACGAATAATTTTTCACCAGCTCAATAAACATTTTTATTTCAATATGTTATCATTTGCTTTCATTAATCTGACTATCACGTTTGCAAAACCTCCAGCCACCACACCTCGTCGAGCCTGGCTACTAAAATGAGAACTTCTTAGTGGTGTCGTCCAGTTTGATTCCGTTCTCCATCCAGAGCCCAGATATCCATACTCGGGATTATCCCGGTCTTCCTCCGGTTCATTAGTTAATCCTCTCTCTTGCTCGTCCTGAAATTTAATAAAGTACACATACCTTTCTAATTGATTCCTGTAATTTCCGTATATACAGGCATAAGATTCTGGATATTCTGTTTTCCAGTACCATGTGGTATCGCCACATAACCACGGCACGGTATAACTATTACCCGAGTGACAGCGTTCCGAATAATCTTGTAACTCGCCCCTGAAAGCATCCACCATATCGTTAAACAAGCGGGGCTGTTCCTGATAATGTTCTGACATAAGATCAAATTCCCCCTGCATCCAGCAAACAGCCAGAAGTCTGTTACGGGGATTAAAATCAAGAGCCGCTTTCGTTCTGCTGACTAAATCAAAGTACAGAGGCATATTAATCCCCCAGCGCATGGAGTCACTGCTTGCTCCTGAGCATAGGCTGAATGAGCCTGTATCTCCTGACGTGAACGCAGCTCCGCCACGACTGCAGGGAACTAAAAGAATACCCACATTATCAGGAAGATAAGGCAACATCTTTTTAGCAATATGCAAACCCTGACCTACACACCCATATTGTCCTTTCTCCAGTATTGCCCGGGGATGATTAAAAATACTCATGTCCTGCACATCATGCAGACAATGATCCGCAGGGATTATTTCGTTATAGCTACAACGCCTTCCGCCCGGTGTGACTGATGCTCTGCGCGCTAATTGCCTGATTCTGGGGTCTGGACGATCCAGTGAATCAGGAAGAGGTAATCCTTCCCCGTAAGCCATTGCATTGGACTGGCCGGCCAGAGGAAGTACATACCAGAAATCAACCTCTCTTTCTTCCGGAAGAGAGCATTCTTCATAATTATTTTTATTATCAATATGATACATATAATAACAGGATGTTTTTTCTTGAGAAATTCTTTTTTTCATTGCTTTAATATCTCTTGTATATATGGCAAGATCTGAAAACGTTGTTCCAATCCATCAGCAGATATCCGTATGATTAATAATGAGAAAAAAACAGTAAGTGGACTGACAGCTAAAAGAAAACCTGTTGTGACAAAAAAACTTTCTGAAATCGTAGCTGAAGAACTCGAAGGAATGATTCGTCGCGAAGAAATTAAAGAAGGTGAATACCTACCTTCAGAAAGAGAGATGATGGAATTCTTCGGTGTAGGACGTCCTTCAGTGAGGGAAGCTCTCAGCACACTAAGACACAAGGGATTAATAAAATATAACAAAGGAGAGAAGGCCAGCGTATCCCGCCCATCGGCAGAAACTATTATTAACGGTTTATCCGGTATTGTTAAAGATTTCCTGGCTACAGAAGATGGCGTGACTGAATTTGAGAGGTTACGCATTTTCTTTGAAACCAACCTTGTTCGTTATGCCGCAAAAAAAGCCTCTGAAGAGGATATCAACAGACTTAAAAATATTCTTGCTGTGCACCACAACTGTCTGAAAACAACTGAATGCTATTCTCATTATGACATTGAATTTCATCGTATTCTGGCAGAAATCCCAGGAAACAAAATTTTGCAGACAATACACACTGCATTTTCTGAATGGTTAATCATGGCAAAACCTTTGGAGAAGAACAATATGACATATACACAAAATAAAAATACACATTTACAACACATTGAAATACTCCAGGCAATAATAGAACATGATGCCGATAAAGCAGAATCATTGATGGAAATTCATCTTCAGCGCCGCCTTAGTTAAGGTGTGGATATGGTAAATTTACATTAACTGGGATTTTAACCATGCGACAAACAACTCAGGCCATATATGAACAGGCAATTCTCGAGCCCATTGAACACCGAACCCATGCCCTCCTGACTGAAATAAATGCATCTCGACCGGAACATTATGTTTCAATAACGCCTGGTACATTTTGAGGCTGTTATTAACCGGAACAAGCGGATCATCGCAACAATGAAGAAGAAATACCGGAGGAAATGTACTGGTCACGCAGTTTTCAATGCTGTGTTGCATCACTGTACTATCTGAAGCCTCCAGACCCAGCAGTCTCTCTTTTGAGCCCTGATGGGTTATTTCATCACTCATTGATATAACCGGGTAGATAAGTCCAGCAAAGTCTGGACATTCACTTTGCCCGTGCCGGTCAAGACAGGATATAAGGCTGGCAGCAATATGCCCCCCAGCTGAAAACCCCAGTACACCAATTCTGTTTTTTTGCAGCGCCCATTGTTCCGCATTTCTTTTGATAAGAGACAATGCCTGTACTGCATCATTAAGGGCTCTGTTTTTCCCTTCTTCGGTTTCAGAAGAAGGAAGACGATAAGTCAGAACAAAGAGAGTATACCCTTCAGACAAAAAGAATGGTGCTAATGCTGTTCCCTCCTTGTCAAACATGACAGCCTGATACCCCCCCCCGGGGATGACAAGTATACCTGTGCCATTACTTTTTTCGGGCTTAAAAACAGTCAACAGAGGGGACCTTACATCTGTAACGACACGGTTCAAATGATATTCACCCGGATGTTCAGGATCATCATAAACTTTTCCGTAAAAATCATCCTCAAAAATTTCCTTACCCCTTAAATCAATATGGCAGGATAGTTGTGATAAATGCTGCATATTCTCATCAAGAACAGATTTCATATAACCCCCTGTATTGGTATACTAAGCATACCAATACAGGGGTAAACAAAATATCTGCCTGTATCACAAAAGCCAAAAACAAGATCAAACCTGTTGCTACTTCACTGTATCTTCAGTAAAGAGAGGGGTATCAAAAACTGAGTAGCGTGATGATGGAACTTCAACATCAACAACTGATGGCGCTCGCCGGATAGTTGCAACTGAAGAGCCATATAAGCGCAGTGCCTGCGCTGCCACAACAAACTGTAGCCCATGAAGGTAGGTAATCGACTTATATTATTCTCGATAACAAATCAATTGCACCTGTATTTCAGACACCCTGAATATTGCAGCACACATTGAACAACACCTTATTTTGTGAAATTAATCACAAAATATAAAATCACGACTTAATACAGAAAAAACTCTGTGCTACTCAGAACTGTCCGGTCATACTGCCCGACCGGATATTAAAAAAAGCAAATCTCACGCATTATTCAGCCTTCTGAATCCCTGGAGTAATGAAGGCTGCTTTTTCCCTTCCCCGGCAGCGCCGGTGGCATTGTTCAGCCCTTTTTCGGGCAAACTGCTGCCAGTCTGTCCGGGGTGCAACACCGGCAGCCCGTCGCCATGCTTCTGCCGCTTCCATCCAGCGTCCACTGACCTCCAGAATAACGGCCCGGCTTCCGGCACGCTGCCAGCGCCAGACCTGACCGTTCCGTGAACTGTTTCTGAATCCATTCATTTTTGTTTCCCCCCTTTAACCCGTCAGCATTATGGTGTTAAATAATTCAGTGGACCGATTTCCTTTTGGGTACGGAAGTTATTTCCTTTAAGCCTTATTTCCCTGCCTCCTCTCTCTGACGGAGGCTTTTTTATTTCTCATCAAGCACGGCCTGAAGTTCTGCCTTTATCCGGTTCTGGCGGCGGATTTTATCCAGACGCTCTGCCGCATACACTTCCTCCTCCTGAGAAATATGCTCCGTTACATACCCTTCCGTGTCATACCGACAGGCACCGGCTTTCATGGCACACAGATAGCTTTCTGAACGGGTGATGGCCTTCAGCGCCCTGCGCAGTTTTTTATGCGAGAGCGGGATATTCCGCTGCGCCACGTCTTCCAGTAACACGTCCCGGATACCGCAGGCCAGAAGCCGGGGCGTGTCACCGTCAAACAATCCCGGCCACCAGGGTTTCAGGGTATTCACGGCCTCATCCAGCGTGGGCAGGTTCAGATAAATGGACAGTGCCTGTCTGGCCTGCGCTTTTTTTGCCGCCAGCTCTGCTTCCCGGGCTGCTTTCTCGGCCAGCTTCTGCTTTTTCACCTTCCACTTTGGTGGCGTGGTGACATTGATGATGGTTTTCCGGCTGCGGACAGGCGTCTCCCCTTCCGTTTTCCGCTTCAGTGTCAGTACCGGTCGCTTCTGCTCTGTCATGCTGTGTTCTGCCTCTGACGAATCATCCTGTTACGGTCAAAGATACCACACCCGTCACGGCGCCAGAACGCCCAGCACAGCCAGATGACAGGCGTAGAATACCGGGAAAAAATCCCCGGGCCAGAAACGGGGTAATGATTTCCCTGCACAGGACACCAGACCAACGGTCAGCACCGTCATCACAAGGCCGGCCACCGCCGCGGCATCACTGGCGGCAAGGTTAAGCGCCGGAATAACAGCCAGCAGGCATGCAACCAGCGCCAGACGTTCCGTTCTGTCTTCCGCCCGGTACAGCCGGTGGCTGACTGCCAGCATCAGCAGCCCGGCAATGCCGTAACTGGAGCCGGACAAAGGCCCCCACAGGGCCATCAGAAGAATGGCCGCTGCTGTACGCCACCCACTGCGCGTTTCACACCACGTCAGCACCTGTGCCGCCACTGCAAAGGCAAACAGGATATTCCCCTCATACCAGGGAAAGCCGGCCAGATAATATGCGAACTGGGCAATAATTCCCCATCCCCACAGCCGGTTAATGGCCGACTGCCTGATATGCGCATGGCGGGACAGATTCAGCCCCCACACCAGAGCAAACAACGGAAAGGCTCCACGCCCGGCCAGAAACATCCACGTCTGGTCCAGATGCAGAATGCGGTTTGCGTGGTCCAGTACCATCAGCACCAGTGCCACCGTTTTGATGATATCCCGCTGTCCGGGTGACCAGACCAGCAACGACTGCAACCAGGTATCGGTCCGGGCAGCCAGTGAATCGTTACGTGTCGTGTTCGTGTTATCCGTTGTCATCAGTGTTTGTCTTCCTGTATCAGTCTCCGCCCAGGGTTTTCTCTTTCTGCAGGTCACGAACCATATCCCGCTCCATCTGCTGAAGTCGTTCCTGCAGCAGATTTTCCCGGGCAACCTCCCGGACCGCTTCCCGCTCCCGTTGTGATTCACGCAGCACACTCTCCGGCAGCGCGGCTTCCCGTTCAGATATGGCAGACCGGTCACGCTCCTGCCCGGCAATCTCCCTGACAGCCTGCTCTGTTTTGCCATCCGGCAGGTCAGGTTTGTTCTCTGCCATTTTTCTGACAATTTCATCCGCGCGGCGTTCCGTTTCACGGCGGATGGCCTCTTCAGCCTGCCGCTGTGCCAGTACCTCTGCCGTGACCGGCTCGCCATTTCCGGCTCCCGGCTGGACGCTGTTGTCCGGGATATCCCCCCACACGCGGCCACCTGTGATGGCACCGGGATTCCACGGACGGCCTTCACCGGCGATTCTTACCACCACACCACTGTCAGGATTATCACGGGCAATCCGGATGCCATCCTGCATATTATCAGCCAGCAGGCTTTCTCCGTTACGGCTGCCCTGCAGGGCCACGAACTGCGCATCCCCGCTGCCTTTTACCCGACCTTCACCGCTGAATCCCCGCAGCCCGTTTCCGTCATCCGTTGTCAGCGGGTTCAGCCAGATACCGGCGGACTTGCCGTTACGGTCAAAAGCCGGCAGTGCCACATACGGTTGCGGATATTTGCGCCCCGGTGCAATAAACCGTGCAGGACTGTCTCCCCCGGCAAGTCCCGCCTGACGGAGAACGGCACGCCCTGCCGCCACGTCCCGCAGTTCCCGTGCCGTACTGAACAGCCGCTCTGCATTCATGACCTCCCGGTCAGCTTTCGGCTCCAGCACATCGTGGGCAGTCCCTTTCTGTACGGCATTGTTGATGGCATCCGTCCAGCCATGACGGTCATCGGTGTACACCTGCACATGCTGCTTCATGCGCGACAGGGCCACGTAGGCTGACTCAAAGCCGGCCATCAGTTTCCGGTTACCTTCCGTGCCTTCAAGCGCGATGGCAAAGGTTTCACTTGCCCCCTGCGCACCGTGGGCGGTGATGGCATAGGCCAGGTCAATATGTTGCTCTGCCCGCTCCTGACCGGGGCGAATCACACGGGTCTGCTGTCCGTCCGACAGCGTGACACTGTCACCGGAAACCGCTGTCACCGTCCAGACGCTGTTGGCCACATAACCGCGCTCCCGGTCACTCTTCGTGAAGCGCATCCGGTCACCGGTTCCCACCCGGATGGTGTCCGGAGTGTACAGTGTGACGCCTTCAGCCACCGCCTCCCGGGGCGAAATCAGCCGCGTGTTACCTTCCGCATCCTGCAGGGTTATCAGCCCGTCATCCTTGCTGATACCGGCAATCCGGTGATACACATTATCCACCAGGGCAAGTGCGTCCCAATGTGTCTCCCAGGTGGAGAGACGACGCAACTCCCCGTCGCGTATATTCGCTGTGTTCAGGACAGGCACCATGACCTGCTCTTTTCCCAGCTCACCGGCCTTTTCCCGTGCATCATGAATCATGCTGTTCAGTACGCGCCGGTCCTCATTCAGATGCGTGACAATCAGCGTCTGCTCCCGTGCTTCCGGCGTCCTGCCGGTATAATCGCGGACAATGGCTTCATACAGTGTCATGGGAATATCCGGAAAAGCCTCACCTTTCAGCATCGCCTTCTGCTGCGCTTCTGCCAGTTTCGCTTCCTGGCTGTGACTGAACTCCGTCACGGAGTGCTCCGGTACCCATGCGCCCTCCTGACGTGGCACCTGAGACGGTTTCACACTCTCAAGCCCGGACAGTGCCCTTTCCACATCCCGGTTAATCAGGCTGTATACCGCCTCCCGCAGCTCCGGCGTCTGGCGCACAATCTCCTTCATGATGGCCACATCGGCAGCACTGCGCGTCTGCTGGAGACGGAAAGGCTGACCGGGCGCGATGGCCTGCAACTGGTCCGTGTCACCACTGGCCACGGCACGACCGCCACCGGCCGCAATCAGGGCGTATGCCCGTGCCATGTCGGTATTGCCCACCATAGAGCTCTCATCGAGCAGGAACAGCGTGTTGCTGAAATTCGGCGTTTCTCCGCTGCGCTGCAGCAGCTGCGTGTCATGCAGAAAGGACGCCAGCGTCTGTGCATCCACGCCGGCGCTGCGCATCTCACCGACCGCACGGTGCGTGGGACCCAGCCCCACGACACGGGGACGCCCACTCTCCGGCAGCATGTTCACGGCTGACATCACCGCCCGGAACTGTGTGGTCTTCCCCACACCGGCATAGCCCTGCACCACCGTGAAACGGTCGGACGTTTCCAGTATCATGCGGGTGGCGGCGCGCTGTCCTGATGTCAGTTTCTCCATGAGTTCGCCAGGTACTCTCTCCATCAGCGGCGTGACCGCCTCCTTACCTTCGAGAATATGGCGAAGAATGCTTTTTTCAGCCTCATACGACGCACGGGAAACCAGCAGGTCTGTGCCATAGCCTTTTGCCACATCCACATACAGTAAATCACCGCGTTTTATCTGCGCATTGATTTCCCCTCCCAGGTCAGTAAAACTGGTTCCTTCTGCAGCAAACGACTTCGCCTCTGTCAGCAGGTCCACCTGGCTGAAGGCCAGGTTTTTACTTTCCACCACCGGAAGGGCCAGATGAATGGCCTGCTGTGCCGGCGTGTGAAGTGCGGACTTCTGATGACTGATAGCAGTTTCCAGCGATGTCTCACCGGCCCGCGTCTTTATCTGCTCAGAAACCACCGTAAAGGACGGATGGCGGGCAAGTTTTTCCGCAGTACGGGTTTCATCCAGTGAGGAATACAGCCGGACATCACGACCACTGCGGGCCAGACCGTTCAGGGTGGCATTGTCCATTGCCATCTGTGTGACGGAGGCAAAAACCTTCGCACTGTCGCTGACGGAATGCCCGGGCGTTTCCACCCAGCCGTTCTCCAGCTTCAGTGCCGTGAACGGTGAATCAGCCACAGGCAGGGTGGCCGGTTCAGCCCGCCCCGGCACAACAACCGTCATCGCATCTTCACTGACGGATGCCACCTGCAGGCGGTCACCGCCGGAGACGCGGAGTCCGGGAATTTTCCCTGTCACCCTCAGACGCTCGCCGTCTGCCACCGGCATTTTTTCCGGCCGGAACAGCGACCAGCTGCTGTCCAGAGAAGAAATACGCACCACCTGCGTTTCACCCTGCGCATCCCGCAGGGTCAGGCTGTGACTCTGCGCCGTCACCCGGTCTATCACATAGCGGTCATGACTGCGTGTCTCCGGGTTCCACTGCTCCATCACCATTCCCGGGCGGTACATATCCCGCAGATAACGGCTCCGGCTGTCCAGCCAGACCGGTGACAGTGCCGTCATGGTCACCTCCTGATGTCCGAGCACGCCCTGTGTTTTCAGCTCACTGCGAATGGCCTGTGTCAGTATGGCCTGTTCCCGTACCCCGCTGACCTGTGCCACGCTCTCTTCTCCGGCTTTCACGCTGGCCGCAAAATCTCCTGCCAGCCGGGCATAGCGGACATTACGGTCCGGTTCACTGATGATGGTGGCCGGTCGCTGTTCTCCCCCCTGCCAGCGATATGTGTTCACCCCGGCATCCTTCATGGCCATCAGCGCACTGCCTGTACCGGTTCGCTGCCCGCTGTCGGTTATCAGGACCTGTACGTTATGACGTGCGGCACCGTCCAGCAGGGTTAACGTCTCTTTCAGGGAGAGTTTTTCGCCCTGGTCAACGATAACAGTATTGCCCGGCGTGAAGGCCATGCCCTCCTGCAGCTGACGACGTCCGGTTATCAGCTCACCGGACAGCCGTTCATCCTGCTTCAGGTTCATCTGCGAGCGACGGTCAGCGGCGATAATCTGCACCTCCCGCCCCTGCTCCCGGGCCATCATGACCAGCTCCGCCACCCGCTCACGCTGCCCGGCTGCACCGCCCTGCCCGGACACAATGGCCAGCGACGGGCGATCCTGTGCCAGAACACTGACGGCATCGCTGTAACCGGCCGTCCGGGGGACACTTTTCTCCGGATGTACGGTCACCCGGTTCTGTTTCATGATGTCACGACTGAGTGCCCGGACTGACAGCTCATCGAGCACATGAATCCCGGACGTGAACAGCCCCTTCTCACGATCGAGGGGGATAAGCTGCTCACGGCTGATGGCCTCATCGATACCGGCGCGTGCCCGTTCAATCACACCATTTTCCGGCGGCAGTATGCCGACCGTTCTGGCCAGCACGTCCGTGTACGTAAACTGCACTTTTCGTTCACTTAATCCGGCAATGGCCTGTGTCACCACCTGCTGCACATCCGGCCCCTCCTGTGAAACAGCCCCGGGCGCCTGCGTGCGGGTCTCCGCACGCTGATCCGCCGCGTCACGATATGCCCGGATGTCGAACCCGGCTTCCTTCAGCGTCTGCATCCATTCAGCCATTCTGACTTCAGGATCGACGTGCTGTTTGGATTTTCGCGTATCCAGTGCCGCCACATCCTGGGATTTCAGCGAGGCATCTTCCCCGACGGCCTCCCGGATTGCCTGTGAGCGTCCGGAAAAGGCCTCCACCGGTACGCCCGGCATCTCCCACATACCGTGCTTACCCACCACTTCGGTTTCATAGCCCAGCGCCTCAACCTGCTCTTTCAGTTTTTCCCGGTAGAGCCTGCCAAAGGCAATCTGATTAGCGTACACATTCTCAATGAACCCCGTTTTCCCCACTTTGTCACTGCTCAGTGTCTTCCACTCACCGTTATGCTGCGTGACATTAGCCACCACCGCATGCGTGTGTAACTGTGGTTCCTGATCGCGACTGGTGTCGTGGTTAAACAGTGCCATCACCAGATTACCGGTCAGTACCGTTTCTGACTGTCCGTCCGTCATCACCCGTGTGGAGGCCAGCGCCTCCACCTGACGAACAGCAAAGTCCACGGCCTGGTTATGTGCATCAATCAGGCGCTTATCGCCACCTAACATGGCCATCATGGAGACACTTTTGGGGGCGGAGAAGGTCAGGTCGTAGCCGGGACGATGCCTGTTACTGCCATCCTGCATGCGGCTTAGATCCGCTCCGTCCGGCAGCCTTCCCTCCAGAAGACGGATAAAAACATCCTTATCGACACTGCCCTGCAGTCCCAGCTGTTCAGCCCCCCTGCCGGCCCAGCGTTCTCCCATGCTGCCCAGTACATAGTAATTATCCTTGTCGGTATAATAGTTACCGGCACTTCCGGCCGATCTGACCTGCGCGATACTCATCATCAGAAATCATCTCCCGGCTCAACATCCTCCCCACGCTCCCGGTGCACATTAATGTTCACCTCTTCACGACGCTGCATCTGCTGCTGGATGTCCGGATGATTTTCCTGTTGCCATGCCTCATAAGCGGCCATATCCACCACTTCACCGGATTCACTGATCCCGGGTGGCAGTTGCTGTTCCATCTCTTCTTCCGGTTTCATTTTCAGCTCCTGCTCGATCCCCCCTGCCGGAACATTCACACCTGAATCTGACTTCTTATCGTTTATGGCAGGAGACACCGGCTGTTGCGGCTGTTGCGGCTGTTGCGGCTGTTGCGGCTGTTCAGCCTGAGTCACGTCTTCTCCGGAAACAACTTCCGGCACATCCGGTTCGAAGAGGCTGGCCATCTGACGACCTTCTGCTTCCCTTGCGGCAAGTACGGCACTCAGACGGTTCTCCATTTCTGGGTTGATGTCACGCGGAATAAACTCAGGGGCAACCTTCGGACGTGCCTGATATTTCAGTGAGAGTTTTACTGCCGGATACGGTCCGGGCAGGGTGACATAACAGGTCAGATCCGGCAGAGACTGAATGTCGGAATAACTGACCAGCGTCTGGCGCTCCATATCCTTACCGGTCGATACCCCGTCACGTACCGGATCAGCACCGTAGGAATACTGCTCGCTGGCTTTCAGGTGCTCTTTCTCACCAATCTCACCGGCAGCGAACTCTGCAATCTTATGGCTGGGAGAACGGAAAAAGGCACGAGTGTTCATGACGTCAAACAGCGTGGCAGCCGCTTTCTCACCGTAGATATCTTCCAGCTGGGCATAGGACTGGATACCAAACACATAACAGCCACCGAACTTACGGGCTTCCGGCAGGATCTCCACCAGGTCCGGCAGTTTGTGTAACGTGGGTAGCTCATCACAGAAAAACCACACACGACGGTTACGGTTTTCTCCCATTGCCAGCAGACCACGAATGGCAATGGACAGCCACATGGAGATCACCGGCTTCAGGGAGGCATGGGTGTCGGCATTCGACGAGATAAACAGCCAGCCGTTTTTCTGATCTTCCCGGACACCCCGCATCCAGTCACGGATGGTAAAAGACTCACCGTTATGCTCAATCCCCTGCAGGTAACGGATGGCTTTCACGTAGTTGGTCAGCACAGCACGGATGGAAATCGCCGTTTTCTCAATTTTCTCTTCCACCAGGTTGGCCGCCGGTGAATTACGCAGGAAGGTACGCAGTTTTTCGATTTTGATGGAAAGCAGTGTATCCACCAGTTTGCTGTAGCTGCGGTTGGGGTCATTACGCATCAGGTACGCCGCTTCCGCAAAAATGGTACGTCCTGAACCCTGCCAGAACGGGTCCTCTTTTGTGCCCATCGGGATCAGAGTATTTGCGGTATTATCAAAATCCGGCTGTGTCAGGCACTCCTTCCACAAATCCCAGGCGGCACAGCGGGCATCCAGCGGATTCAGGATTTTATCGATGGAGGGATCATAGTAACTTTTAACAAATTCCCCTGAACGGTCATAAATCACCACCATATCTCCACGCTGACGGGCGTAGTTGGCCAGACGACGGATAACTTCCGACTTACCGGCCCCGACCGTGCCGTGCAGACAGAAGTTCTGGATTTCGGAATCCCGGATAATCGGCAGGTCGCCAATCCGTATATCGGAGTCCTTGCCGTCTTTTTTCAGCATCCGGGCAACGTCTTTCGGGTTCTCCGTCAGCTGACGACCACCTGTGACTTCATTTTCGCTCTGTTGTTTACCCTGACGCCCCAGAATCCAGGAGACAACAAAGAAGGTAATCAGGCAAATAACCAGTGCCACAACTGTAGCCAGAACGAATGCGGACCATAGCTGCTCTCCGCACCAGATCATATATTTATCATGCAGTACCTGAGCAGCGTTCATCCGGAAGGTTTTGCCGTAATACTGGATCTCATAGACCGGCTGGGACTTGATTAAATCCCGCATGCCTTCCAGCGTGGTACACCACCAGTAAATACAGCCGTTCACAAACGTCTGCCAGCTTATTTTTACCCATAAAACCAGACCAACGAGTATCCAGAAAAAAATAAACAGGCAGTAAAGCATGATATTGGCGATCTGGCTGAACATGCGGATACGCATGGACGCAATCTGACCGCCCTGGGTCATATCCTTTGCGTTAAAACTCATGATGATATTCCGAAGAAAAAAGTCAGTCGGACTGATTATTAATGATGAAAAGATTAATAACCGTTAAATTCCGGCTTCGCCGGCAACACTTCACGGTCGCACAAAGAATTTGCACAACCGCTCAGTGTTTTCATATTTATTTCGGAAACGCCGGGGAGAAATAAAATTTATTTTATTTCTTTCCGGGGTTGGACAACGAGCAAAGCGAGGCGTCAGTCAGGAGGCCGGTCAGACCAGCCTCCGGAAGATAATCAGAGAATATTTGCGATTGATTTGGCCAGCTGGTCTTCGAGAACAGGCTTCGCCTCTTCAAATTTCAGGTTAACCTTGTTCGCATTTGAGACCACACGGGTCTGGTATTTATGCTGGTTACCTGTTTCAGTACTGGTCTGAATTTTCGCACCTGATGTGCCCTGACGCAGGGCGGCAACATTATCCGTTGTCACCGTTGCCTTAGTACGCTCTGCAATCTGCACATCCGTGATCATGGTATAGTTCACATCTTCCACCATCGCATCTGCAGCCATACCCACCAGACCGGCAGCAAGGCCCACACCGAGTGTGGCACCGGCAGAACTGGAATTATATCCGGTGATACCGGCACCTAACGCTGCACCAACTGCTGCGCCCTCATAACCACGGTTCAGCCATCCCTGAGACTCCCGCAGATCCATCTTATCGGCCTTCAGCACATTCGCCTGAATCCAGTAGTAGGCTTTATCCGGAGAAGTCACCACCTGATATCCTTTTGCTTTCACAGCATCAGCAATTTTGCCCTGCAGCCCACTCATGTCTTTATCAGACGTGTTTTTGATCTGCAGAAATACCGTGCGTTCGCTGGCGGGTTCAAGCCAGATGGTCTCACTCATCTGAGTCTTCACCTCAAGGTTACGCTTCTTGATTGCTGTGCTCATCGCACCACACCCTGAAAGGGCCAGAGTGGAACTGACCAGTGCAACCATCATCAATTTTTTTGTTTTCATCAAATTACCTTTATTACAAACCACAGTTTTCTTATCGCCTGTCATCATAGTCCTGCCAACAAGTCCCAAAAGTATTTCCTGCTGAATCAAATCCTCCATGCATAGCTAATCCTGTTGCCGGATTAGTACGATAAAAATCCACATAATCAAAATTCACATCATCAAAATCCAGATGCAAATCTTCATTAGTTTGTTCATTTACCTGAGATTGCATCCATTCTCTTACACTTACACAACCACTAATTCGCCTTAATTCGTATAGTGTACCAATGATAAAAACCATCAGGCTTAATAACGGAGAGAGTAAGGAAGATACTGGCATCAGTATATACCAAACGCCTTTACTGAATTTAAACTCATCCGACACATGCCGTTTTTTTCGTATTTGAGAAAATAACCATATAAACAATCCCTGCCATAGTACAATAAAGCACAGGATAAAAACTGTTTCGGCACTCCCCCAATCAGCCAGATAACAGGCAATGAACTGTATCACCGTCACCAGAGCAATATGAGCTAAATTTTTCATTATCATCTCCCCATACAATATTATTGCTTGTGCTTATCCTGATACTCCTTTGCTCTTTTCATCAGTTCCTGTGGACTGTCAGCCCCGGGCATTCTTTCCTGACCCGATTTTTCTTCATTATATTTATTATTCTGAGATAATGCCTCTGTTTTATGGTGATTTTGTAGTTCAGAATACTGTCTTCCTACAATATTTTCTTCGCCACGTATGCTGCTCTGAGTATCTCCGATATTGCCTCGGTATTCTGTGACCATATTATCAACCTGATGTTTTACATCATTACGGATATTACTGTCCTGCGTTCTTTGCTCAATAATGGCCTGATGCCCCTGATGATCAGCAATAATATCCTGGCTGCCCCCCCCCGAAGGTACGCTCTCCATTCCTTTACCGATGTCCCCACGGGATTCACGCCAGGCATTATCAACACCAGGCTGCACCTGTTCCTGAACAAAAGACCACGCCATAGCCCGACGGCGTTCTGCAATCTCCGGTGAACTGGTGTTTGTCAGAATAGCTTCGGCATCCTGCGGCGCGTGTTTCATCACATACTGTGCAAACTGTTGCGACAGGTCTTCACTCATCTGCCCACTCATGCTTTCAGTACGGGATGCCATTTCAGCATATTCATGGCTGCGGGTCATATTCGTCGTGTACTGGTCGTAACTCTGTTTTGCTGAGTTCAGGGCTGCAGACAGCTGGTCCACACGGGAATCGGCATTATTGTCCGTATGGCTGCCGGATTCACTGACCTTGCGACTGGTAAAGTAATCGCTGGCCTCTTTAAAGTCTTGTGTAGCCCTGGCATCGATATCATGGCGAGCATCATGGCTGGCCCGTGAACCACTGCTGGCCTGATGCGCATCCTCATCACTCCAGTCAATACTTGCCCGACCACCACCTCTAACACCTACGCCACCACCAACACCAAGAATTTTAGGTTTAACCCCCCATTCAGCATGAGCATCGCCATACATCCCCGCAGAACCTCTCGTACTTCTTGATGCCAGTTCTCTTGTCGCCTGCTCATTACTGATATTATGCGCCTTCGCATAGCTTTCCACTGCGCTGCGCATACGGCTGGCCATCATGGAGTCCTGTGCGCTCATCGTGCTGTCAGCACCACCGGTGACAGAATCACTGCTCCCCCGGTTAGAACCAAACTGACTGAGCGAGTTCCAGGCACTGGCAATACTGCTGCTGAACCCATGCAGGGCGCTTTCTGCTCTGTTCGACGCCTCCCGGGCCATTTCCTGTTGTGCCGCCGCAATCTGACGCGTTGCATTGATACCGACCGGTAAACGGGACATCGCTCCGCTTGCATCCATCACCATATTACCGTCACGGGTCTGTGTGGCGGTTGCGCCACTGCCGGTCTGGTACATCATCTGACCAAACGACGTGGTGCTGTTGGTGCTCCAGCTGAATCCATTCACGTTTTCCGTCTGCATGTTGCCGTAGGAGTAATTACCGTCAACCACACTACCTGCCGCACTGGCAGTCGGGCTGATAGCAGAGGAAGCGAAATGGCTGTACACACTGGAAAATCCGGCCCCGAGTCCCCTGACCATCATCCAGGATAATGGCGGGATCATCATGGAAAGATACCCGGCAGTGGAAGCCAGATCGGAGTATTTCAGCTGTATCTGTGAAATTTCCGAGAGCACCACCGGTGCACCATTCTGCTTCGCATAAAATGTCATGGCGCTGTTCAGAATGGCGTACAACATTGGCCATGACTGCAACCACATCAGGGCAAACACATAGCCTTTCAGGACGGACAGCGTCAGTTTGTTGAAGACAGCCGCCAGTACCAGAAGCGGGAAAATACCGATGGCGATCCCCGTCAGGATGGTCTGCGTCATGGGCAGTGTCCGCATCGCCACATGACCGATGGAGACATGTGCCAGACGTTGCTTCTCCATCGATGACGTGGTGGCCAGATTCACCAGGCTGGCTGAATCACCATTACGCGCGGCATAACTGGTGATCCCCTCCTTCAGCGCATTGATGGTGACATTCTGGCGGATGATCTGGCTGGCTGATTTACTTGAGCCATAGAAGTAACTGTAACTGTCGCCAATCAGCGTACTGAACAACAGGTTCGGATCAGGGCGTCCACCAAATAGCTGCTGGGCATAATAATGCCAGGTTTTTCCGCCACTCTGTGTATCCAGATTCAGCTTGTCTTTCAGCGAAACCGACGCGTCCTTACAGGTCACGAAATTATTATTGCTGTCATAAACGCCCCGCAGCGGGCTGGGGCGGGAAAAAATCAGCGTGTAGGGATCAGCGGAGGCCATCAGCTCCTCCAGCGTGTATTTGTGGTTCAGGTAAATATCCCCCATCACGCAGTTCTGCACATAATCCTGGAAAAGATTGGCGATTTCCGGATTGCGGGACAAAAAGTCGGTGCTTTTTGATACCAGTTCTGCGCCAAACAGCATCCCCGTTTTGCTGTAGGTGACACTGTCCGGTTGCGTGAAGATCATCTCGTAACTGGCCACCATTGCATGCCCGATACGGGTCGTCAGTGAAAGTGGCATCGCCAGTCCGACCGGTACATTATCCACCCGGTGAACTTTGACCAGGTCACTGTTATCAATAATCTGCACCGATGTGCGGACATTAACCAGCAGGCTGATAAGCACAAACACAGCCACCCAGCCCAGCAAATCCATCACGTTGTGCCGCTGTACCCACATCACGGCCACCGCGAGAACAGACAATGTGAGCGCAATTTTTTCAATGGAATCCCACGTCCTGGTTCCCATAAAGGCGGCAATGGCGTTCAGGTTATTCCGCAACCACTCACCACCGGCAATCACATAAACTTCATTCACAGCGTGCTCCCTCCGAAGTGATAGTTGTTCTGGTAACGACTGAGCATGCGGGCGGAAAGCTGCTGACGCATGTAGCTCATCTGACGATCGACAACCAGCAGCGCATCCTGCTGTACCTGCACCTGCGACTGAAACGCCGCAATCTGCCGGGTGGCATCATTCATGTTGTCGTTAATATGTTCGATAACTGCTTCGTCATAATTTCCTGTGGCCACCATCGCCCGGGCCTGCTGTATCAGCTCCTGAATGTACTGCAGCAGGATGTCGTAACCGATATAGTCCGTCAGCTGGTAAATCATACTGTTGGAAACACCGAGCATCTGCGGGTCAACCAGGTATTTGAAGACGGGGATGGTGGTACTGGAAATAAAGCCTTTTTCCTTGTCATCCAGAGGCGTGTCACTGACCGCCTTGTTCTGAATGCTGGCCAGAAGTTTAGTAATCTGAGACTTCAGTGCATTATCCCGGCTGATGGTCACCGGTGTGTCTGCCACCACTTTCAGGCATTTATCAGAATCGTTGCAGTGATAAATTTTTGCTGTACCGCCTTCCATCATGGCCCGGATAATTGAGCGGTCAGTGGTTCTGGCTGACAGCGGTGTGATTTCGCCGTTGGGACCAAACACCAGTGAGCCGGTCAGCGTCATCACAAACTCTTTCAGCTCTTTGTTGCCGTCAAACATTCTGTTTTTGGAAAGCGCATTCCACATGATGTTAATGTTTTTGGTCACCCGCTCCTTATCCTTGTCGCTGGCTTTATCCCTGACGCTGTCAGATTTCCCGCCAACGGTACATCCCTGCCGGGAAGCCGCCCAGTCAGCAAAAATATTGCTCTCACCGGCAATGTCCTGACAGACTTTTTGCTGGGACACCTGCGTCCGGGGGAAAAGCCCGCCAATAATCCCCTGCGCCGCCTGGCAGGAACTGAGGTTCATACTGTTAATGTCGCTTGCCATTTTCTGCAGGAAGTCTTTTGCGGTTTTGATTTCCGGCACCGTTGTCTGCAGGGCAAGGTCAAAAAAGTAACCGGCAGCATTGCTCATAATCTGCTTAACAAAACGCTGCAACTGCTCGCCATTAATAAAACTGAACGAACCGAGGTAGGCATCGATGCCGCCACATCCGGCATTGATATCCGGCAGCGTCATGGAAATCAGCTGAACATTTTTGACCTGAGTACGGGCATACAGGGAGCCGCCGTAAGCATAGCCGGCAGCCTGCCCCTGCCAGACGCCCGACTGTGTGGTATTGGAGGCGAAGCCCAGCTTGTTAAAGAACTGATTCATGTCGCTGTTCACATCCGCTGACGCTGCAGGCGTCACCGTCAGTAAGGCGGCACAAAGAATAAAAAGAGGCTTAATGCGAAGCATTATTGCTGCCCTCCCTTAATGTGTTCTCCCGGCACATACGGCGTTTCAACAGGAATATCCTGATATTTCTGACTGGTAACGCACATAAAGGCAGCAGATAACCCGAAACAAAAAAGCCGGATGCAAGCGCCCATAACGTACACGGAATGGCATACATCAGGATGTTCCACATATAACGTACGTTATTTAATTCCGGGTCCGCTTTCCACGAATCAATACAGGCATCAAAAATAATATTCATAACTATCCATAAAACAATTCCGGCAGTCAGGAATACCAGAGACAATACAGCATACCTGTCAGTAATTCTGGAAATGTATTTATAATCTCGTTCTGTACTTCTGATTTTGAGTTCAGGATTATTTTTATTTTCTTTCATTATAAGTTCCCTCTGATATTTCTGATAATTTATTCAGACTGGTCATGCAGCTGTAATATATTTCAGACACCAAAATCCATCCCACAATTGCCCCCACAAAAAACACAACAGAAACAGAAAAGGTAAGACACAGCGAAACGACTATTTCTACAGGGCTGGCGGGATAAAAAAGCCCCTGACGGATAAAGGGGATATTCAGGCTGACGATTATTCCCGTCGCGATGCCGGATATTCCGGCAATGAGTAACACCACCTGCTTATTTCGCATCTTTTTTTCCTCCGTACATCTGCAGAACGGTATCCATCCGCGCCATAAAACCGGCGGCATCCGTTGCCCCCTGTAAAAGCGGTAATGCCTCAAGCGTGTTGACGTTGACCAGGAAGGTGGTCGGTGTGGCCACCGGGATATTCGGGAAGAAGGTCTGCATCACGTCCGGTGGCACCGGTAATGCTTCCGGAAAGGCGGTATCCCCCTGACCATCCAGGGTGTAGGGAAAAACGGAAAAGCCGTACTGCTGTGCCAACTGTTTCAGTACCGGGTCAAACTGGTGGCAGTAAGGGCAATGCCCCTGCATAAACAGCACCACCTTCCAGTCGGCCAGGTTAACCTGCCTGCCGTTGCTGAGGCGGAACCAGCGGGGAGCCGGCTTTTCTGTCCTGGCTGATGTGTCTGCTGCCGGTTGTGCAGGCTGCGCGGCCATGCCCTGCGGATTCCAGAGTCGTTCAATTTCATCCCGGGTGGAGGCCTGCACGGCAGCGGCTGCCAGCAACAGGGTGAACAACAGTGATTTAATGAGAGACATGTCTGCCCTCCTGCTGCCCTTCCATCATGGCCTGTTGCCTGGCTTCCAGTGCCTCACGCTCTTCCCGGCTGACACGGGCAATCCATGCATCCAGCACCTGGTATGCGCCGAACAGCACAAGGATGGCCGCAATCAACTCCGCCAGAAAAAAAGCCATCCAGGGTTTGCTGTAAACAAGACGGGCGACGATATGAAACCAGACACCCAGGGAAAATACCCACATTCCCGTAATATCAAGCCGGGGTAAAGAGAATCTGCGTTTACTTATCATGTTAAACTCCGGTTATTATTTACATGAGAGTATTTATGTCTGTAATATTCGCGTTTGTGTGATATTAATCAGATCAACCTCATTATTTTGTATGGTTTTTATTACCGTTTTATATGACTTAGCCTGTCATAAGCCCCCTTATAAAAAACCACATCACTCCGGACCATACTGATGACAACATAATACAGATAAATATTCTTCTGAACCCGTCGAAGCTCGTAACGTTCGGTAATGAGCCAATAACCATTGGAACAACCATTGCTGCGCCCTGATTCATAATTGCACCACACAGAAACCAGAGACTGGCAGTCAGCACATATAAACACGCGATATTAATAACAAGGAAAACCAGTGAGCCCAGGAGAAACATTTTCCTGTCATTACGCTCAGAAAAGAAATAACCGGCAATAATGACAAATATTAACAGAACAACACCTGTAAACAGTTTCAAATAATCTTCACTCATAAATCAAATCCGCGATTAAAAATTGGGTTTAAAATCTTCAGAAACGTTCAGGAATTGTTTTGCCAGGTCGTCCTGCGAAATAAAGCCGTATGATAACGGGCGAACACTGCCCTGTTTCGGGTCAACCAGCATCATGGCCGGGAAATATTTCACGCCGAGGCGCTGCGCCTGCCCCTGGTCAGTCCGGGAATCCGGCAACAGCGGATTAATCACACCATCCACGGAAACGGGAATAACACTCAGACCATAGGTATCCCTGAAGCCATTAATGACCTGCGCCAGCTGCCCGTCGATGGGGTCCTGCCCCCGGTAAAAGAACATGATGCCGTAGTGTTCAGCCAGTTTCGCAATGGCCTGTCGCTGCTGCACCTGGTCTGCCGCCAGCTGGTTCCGGACCGTGCCGTTGTAATGGCTGTACTGCAGGTTATAGTCCAGTTCGGGATGCGCCAGCATGGCTTTTTTGGCGCTCATGGTGAAAAGCCCGGCCTGCTGAGTCCAGTAATTCTGCAGCCGGAAATATTTCACAAAATTATCCACGCCGGGATACAGAATAGCTTCGTACAGCGCCCGCTTTGTTGCCGTCTGCAGTGCGGCCAGTTTCTGCATAATGTCCGGCTCCTGACGGGGGGCTGCAGGTACTGGTTTATTTTCTTTTTCCTTCGGATTTATTTTCTCGTTATACCACTGCCAGCCTGCATCTTTTCCTGACGCCGGAAAAATAAAGCAGCAGAGTAACAGTGGCAGTAATGCTTTATTCATCTTCATTCCTTTCATCACTTTTTCTTTCATCAGGTTTCTGCAGGTCAGTCAGGGCAGAAAAACAAAAATACAGAATAAACAGGAGCACACCGGAGTAAAAAATAACGAAAGCAGCAGCAAGTATCTCACCTGCAGTGGTTTCTTTTACCGTATCCCACGACCAGATAATTACCGGGGAAATGACAATCGCTGTAATCAAAAGCCGGATAAGAAAATCAATAAAACGGTTCGACGTGAATATGACTTTCATCATTTTCCCCGGTTATTTTCCCTACCTTACTGTCCTGCCTGTTTCAGCTGGTCAGCAATCTGCTCTTTCACTTTCTGCGTCAGAACACCACTGTCCGGGATTTTCTGGTTATTCATCAGGTCTTCGTAGAAGTTAGTGAAATCCAGTCTGTCGAACTGAATTTTCTGCAGCTCATCAACCGTAATCCCCCGACAGTCAGGATGCTTCGCACTGCCAAAACTGATACGCAGCTGTCCGTTGCGCCCCTGCTGCTGGACTATCTGCGCCAGCTTCGAATCAAACTGACAGTAACTGCGTTTTTTCTCCAGGCAGACACCCAGCACTTTCTTCGAACAGAACTCTCCGACACTGACGGTCAGTTTGTTTGATTTTGCTTTAGCCAGGGCTTTTTCATCACTGCTGCATTTGGCCAGCCCGATATCCTGTCCCCAGCCGCTGTCCTTACAGCAGTTGCTGTATCCGGCTGCAGCCTTCTTACAAAATTTCGCCTGACCGGTGAAAGCACGGACATCCACCCCGTTCAGCGCCGCAACATCCTTACCTGCTGCGGCCAGTGCCGCCAGCTGAGAAACGGCTTCGGCAAAATCATTACTCTTCCCGCTCTGAGCCTTATCGCATTCGCCATCGAGACAGAAGACGTCTCCCCCACAGACCATCATTTTCCCGGATGTTTTTGACTCACAGGAGTACGTGGCATATTCATGCAGACAGGCACCTTCTTCGGAGTAAAAGGCGCACTGGTGTGACACCAGGGTACAGGCAGGATTGTCGGTGTAGGTCTGACAGGTTCCCTTGTCTGCTGACTGTGTGACATACGTGTCCCGGTATGCCCAGCAGCTCTGGTACATGCTGTATGACTGACCGTCTTTCACCAGCGTCCTGTTCCCGCCAGCCTCCGTACATTCTGTTTTTGTCAGTTTCCCCAGCTCCTTGCTGAACGGGCAGCTTTCAGACCAGACAACATACGGGGTGTACGAGGCTTTTTTTACCCTGACAACCAGACGCAGCTTCATTGCCGTATGACGTCTGAATTTTGTATTCCCGACCCGGACGGGGTGAGATGACGTAAAAGCCACACCGGCAGTCAGTGTTTTCTGTACTGGTGTAAATGAGGCATCTGCTGAGTATTTGGCATTCCAGCTCAGTGGGGTTCCCAGTACTGTAATTGTCATAGGTACACTCTTCTGCAGGTAAGTACGACTCCAGCTGTAATGCGCATCGACAATTTCACCGGTAACGGGAGAGGTAATGGAGACTACATACTGACCATTCACTTCACGTGCAGGTAGCTGACTCATTTCATACTCCAGCGTCCGGGTTTCCCATGTGGTACTCCCCTGCAGCTCCATACGGGCAGTTCGTGTGCAGTACTGCTCCACCTGTAAATCCCGCTCACAGGAGTAATTCGTGTATTCACTCCGGCTAATCTCCTGCGCACTGCACTGCTGCCCGGTGTTTCCCACAATGCTGTCAGCCCGGTTCACCACATCCCTGCCGGTCTGGATAAACGGTGCATCCGGTGAAAGAATGTCTTTCGGCTTGTTCATGAATGACTCTGTGATGGTTTTTCCGGTTTCACCGGTCGCCCATTCCGTGGTGCCGTCATTTTTCAGGCCGCCATCCCCGCCGGCAGTCACGCCACCGTAGTATTTTGTCTCGTCCGGATTCGCGTTATAGCCGGGGATACTCTCCTGTGGCTTAAAGCCCTGAATACTGCTGCTTCCCTGTCCTTTGATCTGGTGAGCAAAATCAGAGCCGGCCCGGTAATCACTGTTGCTGTCAGCCTGTGCCATGCCGGCAACCAGAGCCAGTATCAGAGGTAAAATACGTTTCATTTCCCGGAATCTCCTTTCCCTGCCAGTAAATCATGAGCCACCTGCCGGCAGTCACCCGTGGCGGCCACTTTCTCCAGCGCCTGGCCGACCCGCAGGTTTCCCCGGATGATGTCGTATCCCTGACTGCAGAACACCACCAGTGCCGGTACACTGCGAATGCCGTACTGTGAAAACAGCGTCGGGTCGATCTGAACACCATCAGTCGCGCCGTCTTTCACCAGGGACAGTACGGCTTCAGCGGTGGTCTTCAGGTCATTGTTCACCATGCCCCGCAGTGTGGCGGGTATACCGTAGTGCCGGGTTTCGCCCAGCATTCGTTTCAGCCCCTCTTCGGGAATGGAAAACGACACAAAATACAGGGCACCCTGCCGGGGTTTCCCGTCCTGCGAAGCCTGCTGTTTACGAACCAGCTCATCCAGGAAATGGTTATCTGAACGCTGAAGGGGGTTTTCCAGCACCTGCTTCTCCGCCCAGGCTTTCAGCTGATGGTCAGGTTTTTCACGCAGTTGTCTGCTTAAATTTTCCTGCTGCTTCAGGAACTGGCGGTTTTCAGGAGTGTTCACGTTTTCTGACGCCATAACCGCCCCGTTCAGCATCATCAGCAGTGCTGCCAGAGATTTCATACTCAGCTTCATCATTCACCTCACAGGAAGACACAGTTACGTTTACGCCACATCAGGTAGCCGAAGTTTTTCTTTGTATTGGGCGGATTTTTCCCGGTTTCCCAGCGGGTCACACTGCGCCCGAACGGGTGGCACTGTCCGCTGTCCGGGTACATATTCACCATCTGATAACGCCAGCGTTCTTTGGGCAGGATTGGGGACGGATATTCATTACAGACGGCGTTATTTTTCCCGATGGTTTCCATAATCATGCCCTGACGGTGCAGCTTGAACGCCATGCGTTCACTGACCAGCAGGGAGGACTGCAACGGACTGGACTCATTACTCACCCAGCCATTGAACGGGTACATACTGCCCTGCGAACCGGCACACCAGAACAGAACATCGAGAGGCATATTAAAGGCGCTGGCAATGGCATCTGCTGCACAGGCCCCCTGTGCTATCGGATTGGCAAAGATGACAGCTTCCGGATTGAGAATGGTGGTCAGGCTGCTGTCCGTCCAGGTGGGGTCAATTTCAGAAAGATAAGCGATATCCAGGTCACCACCTTCCAGACAGCCCAGCGATGTGATGATGTTAAGCCAGTACGTCAGCGGGTATTTGTACCAGTGAACGTGATAGAACGCCCCGTTCACCTGCTTCTCATCTTTTTTCGCCGTTCCCTGTGCCGTTTTACCAAAAGCCGGCAGGCTGAAGCCCAGGTTAACCATGCATCCCGGTGACCGGGTGACGTCCGTCAGCGCCATCGGCTCCCAGTAACCAATGGCCAGCCCGATACGCCTGAACAGCGGCGGCGGTGCCGGACAAATCTGAATGGGCATCGACGGGTTCGCCGTGTCGGGGACCTTACCCTGACTGACTTTGATACTGCCCAGCGAGAGCGGGAAAATACAGCTCCAGCAGATATCCGTGATCGGGTTTACAAAACGCCCCTCACAGGCAGAATCCGCAGACGCTGCAGGGACATGACCGGCGAGAAGGAATAACATCAGCAGCCACAGGCTTCGCTTCATTTTCTGCCCTCCTCTGCCGGAATAAATTCCACCTTCAGGAAGCGATCGCCGGGAACGGCGCTCACCCGTGCCGGGACCTGATCAATGCCGAGGCGCTGGCAGAGCACACCGTTCTGGTCAAAGTAAACACGGCTGTCCAGAGACTTCTGCATCTCCGGGATACTGCCCTGCACGAGGATAATTTTGCTCTCCAGTGTGGGCGGCGTCTGGCGTTTCATCCAGGCCACCTGCGCCGGATCATCGCCATTGATGAAATACAGCGTCTGGTTAAAAGGAACATACTGCAGCGGATTCATCACTTCACCCTGACGGGCAAACACCCGCCCTTCGTTATCCCGGATATCCGCAGCCAGTCTGACGGACGGGTCAAACAACCGGCTACCGTATTTCTCCGTGCGTCCGATACCGGGCACGGCAGGGGGCCGCAGACTGTTGCGGATCACCCGCTCCTTAAAGGCATCCATTTTCCGGCCCATCTCACCGGACTGCTCCAGTGCCGTCAGGCGCTGCATGATCACCGTCAGCATGTCCGGCTCCTTTACCGGCCACAGATCGCCCCAGGTACCAAGATCGGCGGCGGCCACACTCTGCCCCCATATCAGCAGGGCAATCAGCCCCCGGCATCTCATGGTTCCGCCCTCATTCGCCGGGCAATATCCTGCTGGATTTCCCGGGTGATATCCGGAGCCCCCTGTACCACGGCAGGCGACACCAGAATGACCGCGTGGTGTTTCTGCTGCCACGCCTGCAGGCTGGCTTCCAGTGCCGTGTTAAAACGCGCTGAAAGGGCTTTTGACTGTGCTTCTGACAGTTGTTTCTGACTGGCGCTGTCAAAAAACGCATCCACGGTCTGTTTCATGTTGAAGGCGGCAGTCACCGGTGCGTTCAGTCTGACAATGCCGTAACTGATGGCTGCGTTCAGTAACACCATTGCCAGGTATCCCGGCACCGTCCACCACCAGTGGCTGCGTCGAGGGGCTGTAACGTCAGTCGTTTTTTGCGTTGTGGTCATGCAACACTCCTGTATTTCTCATGCTCTTCAAGCCAGGCTTCCAGCGAAGCCATCTCCGGCCCTGATTTCTTCCACGCCAGCTGCCACACCGCCTCATGAATACTCAGCCCCTCTTTACGCTTCTGCTGTACAAACTCAAAGTCCGGGCCGTCAGAGCTGTACATGGCACGGCTTAACGGGTCCACAAACAGACGGTGCCAGGAGGAATGGTTTTCCACCTGCAGCAGGAAGGAACTGAACCACTGGTCTTTGGCCGCACCAAACTTGCCAATCATGTCGCGCTGCAGTGGCAGGAACTGGTCCGGATACAGCTGGTTGTATTTCGCGAACTCCTTCGCACTCTGTTTGAGGATAATTTTGTAGGAGGAGTTACCCCATGCCGCACGGGCAGCACTGGATGCCTTGTCAGAGTCAAAGTCGACGATGTTCTGTGTGATGGTGATATAGGCACCGGTATGACGGCGGGCGGTACGGTAACCTTTCTCAATAAACTCACCGACCTTGTGATTTTTGAAGTCCAGCAGACGCCAGCCTTCATCAATAACGTTCAGTTTTTTGAGATTACGCGGCGTGCGGTACATCCTGTTCTCGATGTAGATAATCAGGGAGAACATCACCGCAACCAGCAGTGACGGACGGTCTTCCAGTCCGCCCAGCTCCAGCACCACCATTTTTGCGTCATCCCGCAGGGACGGCTCATCAGAGTTAAAATACTGGCCGTAAGTGCCGTTGGCAGTGTACTGGTCAAGCAGCACAATCATTTCGTCCAGACGGCTGCGGATAGTCGGTGACTCGGCATACTGCTCGCTGTCACTGGCGTTTTTCAGGAAATCCACCACGTCATCAATACGTGCCCTGTTCTCTTTGGTCCGCCATGATGCCCTGACGGCCTGCAGCAGCAGACCTTCATGCACTTCATCCAGGTTACCGTTGGGGCTGGCCATCACCGACAGCTGGTCGCGGACACGCTCCGCTGACTGGTCAATATCGGTGATGTTCGCAAACGGGTTAAAGCGCAGGGTTTCACCGTCCAGATATACGCCCCCCATGTTCTCACACAGGGACTTGTAGCCATCCCCCATGTCGAACACCACGGCAAAGCCCCCGGAGTCCAGCACGCTGCGGATAAGTGGCTGTATCAGCCCGGTTTTACCGGCCCCGGAGGTGCCACAGACCGCCATGTTGTAGTTGGTGTTATTCATCCCCCGGAAGAAAATATCGATAAACGCCAGCTGGTTACGGTAGGTGGGTGCCAGCAGACCTGCCGGTGTCAGGGGGTTATCCGCCACTAACGGCATCAGGTTGGCCACATTAAAGCTCTCTGCGCGCTGTACCACTCCGGCCTCTTTCAGCTGTTTAAACAACCCTTTCCCGGCCATAAAGGGCAGACAGGTCAGGAAATTGCGCATGTGGTTAAAGCGCGGTGAAATCAGCTCAAAACCGTTTTTACGGAAGCTGTTCAGGATGTCCTGCTCCACTTCCAGCGCCGTTTCATTATTGTCCTTGCAGAAGGCTGTGATGTTGAGGAAGTAGGACACCACGGAGGACTGACCGGAGCCCAGCCGCTGACGCAGTTCCCCCCACTCCTTCGCCTCTTTCTCCACGGACGGAAACCATTTGGCATAGGAGGTCTTCGACTTTTTCTCCAGGTCCATGTACTTCAGGTTGGCTTCGCTGTGGGTTTTCACCTGGTCTTCCACCACCAGAGTCAGCGTCAGGATGAACGGACAGGAGATGGACAGTTCCGGGTTCAGCAGGTTGCTGTAGTTGTCAGCCATGTTCCACAGGAAGGCGATTTCCGGGTTACGGGCCAGATGGAAATTCAGGATGCGGGCCGTGCTGTTCCTGCCGTTCTCACGCAGGCCCAGCGTCAGGTAATCAGCCCGGACTTTCAGATCAAAACTGTCCTCCACACACTGATAATTCAGATCAGAATACGGGTCCAGCTGACGTCTTTTCGGGTACAGGGAGTCCGGGTTATGGTTAATCATCTCCCCGACAATATCGATAAAGGCCTGTGCATCCACCGTCTGTGTGGTGATACTGGCCCCCTGTAACGACGCCCGGATGATTTTCACCAGGTTTTCCATTTCCAGAATGTCGGCCCGGCTTTTTTTCTTCGAAGGAGAACAGTACGAGATAAACACCCGGTAATGGCGCAGGGTCAGGGGCAGATTCATCCCCTCCGGCAGCGGAAACTGTGTCGCTGCCGCTTTCATATAATAGGCCCGGGTAATGGCGTTAAACCGTTCAGCCTGTTCACCTGACCAGGAGAACTCACGCAGCCCGTATTCAATCCTGTCACCAACCAGCTGACTGGACATCAGATGGATACACAACGGAATACCGCGCGGCAGTTTGGTGCGCAGCATGTGATCGAGGGCCTCCACAATGGACTCATTCGCCCCATTGATGGGGATGGCTTCCAGCATAAAGCCCATCGTGGTGTCATTCATGAACAGACCGGATTCCTGGTTGTAATCACGGTACGGCAGCAGACGGCTGAACTGCGGGAAGCTCATTTCGCCCAGAACTTCATTGGCCTTTGCGGATTCGTCAGGCAGTTTCAGTGCTGTGACGAGGGAGTTAACCGCCTGAGTGACGGCCTCAAGTGGGTTATTCACATGAATTCCTTAGTTGAAAATAAAGCGAGAAATGCGGTAGCCATGAAGGGAATACCTGTAATTAACGCGCCATTTCCCGGCGCATATACAAAGATTTCTGTTTTCTGAATATCCACTCATGTTCATCCGGAATTAAATCACTATGTTCTGCGACTGACTTATGCATAATGTTTTCTCTGTCTTTCCTGATACGCCTGACATTCAACGCACAACGTCACACCGGGAAATATTTTCCGCCGGGCTTCCGGAATAGGATTTCCGCATGCTTCACAGAGATAAACAGGAATACCATGAGCATTTATTTTCTGGCATATCCGGTTTATTCCTGTCATGGTCAGTTGTTCTGTCACTGAATATGCTTCATCGGCTTCATCACTCACGGAATATTCCTCCCGACATGTTCTGACACGCTACCGCCCATCCCTTTTCACGCACAGGGCACTCGTTTTACAGGCAGATTTTGAATACAGAAAGCCCGCCGGCATTGCCGGCTGATATACAACTTCAGGGCCAGTTAATTAATACGTGGTTTTCCCCACGCAGACGGTTTAATAACAAAAAACACGCTGGATGGCTGATGATAAACATCCTGGTTATCAATATAAGGCGCTATCCATAATGCTGCCGTCTGCTCACCCGTTCTTAGCGGACGAGGAGGTGTTACCGGCGTAACTGAACTGACCGGAACAACCGTTTTCACTTCCCGGGCAGCGGTAAACAGCGGGCGAGGTGCCAGCAGTTTCTGCTCCGGATGTGCTGTCACCGCAGGTCTGCTGCCGGACGGAGTGGTCGCGGTGACGGTCTGCACCGGCATTGTCCGGAAGTTCCCTTCAGCCAGGCGCGGCAGTGATGCCGCAACCGGCTTTGCTTCTGAGGACTGCTCCAGTTTTTTGGCCTTCTCATTGGCCTGCTCCATCGTCATACAGGTATCTGATGTGGTGGCGTTACACTCAAATTCCGTATTAGTTCCGGCACAGCCAGAAAGTAATAACGTCCCCAGCAGAGGAATAAATAAAGAAATCTTTTTCATTACCCTTCTCCTTTTTTATTATTCTCCACAACAGCAGAAATTAACTCTGCTGTCAGATTTGTTTTCCCTGCACAGGGTTGTCCGAAGACTACTGTATTTCCCGGAGAAGAAAATAAGCTCATCGACATACCCTTCTTCATCACACCGACAGCTGCCATATTAAAATTGTGCGGCAATGATTCAGAACCGAATTCCTTCAGTGCAGGAAGTACGATTCTTGTGGTGCAGTTACTGAGAACAGCATTCATAAAATCATCTGATACGCTTTTATCCGGTACAGAGCGTGCAGTAATAATATTAATATTACGCATGTTCATTTTTATCTCCGTTGCTTCTGTTTGTTCGGTCATCAGGGAAATAAACATGGCATTTCCTGATTTTTTCCGGCAGGGAAGCATCTTCCGTAAGAACTTCCTTCAGATGTTCATCTGCAGTTGCGACCCGGACACATTTCATTTTTCCGGGTCGCATCGGATATTTTCCGGAGATCACCGCCAGCGAGACATACATCAGTGCCAGCGTTGCCCATAATGCGGTGAACAGTTGCATCAGAGACTGGTCAGTCTCCCTGGCATATTCTGCAGCATCCCCCCGGCGAAAACCGCACGTTACAGACGGAGGCATCGCTAAATCGGAACCAAAACTGTTCGAGCAGTATCGGACTGGATACAGCCCGGCTGGCGTTCTGCCCCTTACAAACTCGATCTCCTGAACCAGCAATTTCCCCGGTGTGGTGTTGTCCTTCCATAAAACCAGTAACGCCAGCAGAGCCATTGTGGCCAGCGGCAGAATGACGGCGTATTTCAGACACCAGAACAACCAACACAGGCCCTGGGCAACAACATACCGGGTGGCATGGCATATCTGACGGAGTGACATATTATTTGCCATCGTTGCCCCCTCCCTGGCTGCCGGACATAAACTGCTGCGGATTCAGGTTGCCCAGCTGCTTCAGCATCTGGTCAGTATTAAAGCCGTTAAGATGACTTTCAGCCGATGGCGGAACAGAAACCGGACTTTCCGGATTGTCTTCTTCCGCTCTGCTCTGCGTGCGTTCCAGCGCCATCTCTTCCACGGTTTTCAGCTGGAAGCCGTCCTGGAACACCACGGTCACTTCGTTGCCCGCACCAATCGGTATCACCGGGTGATACTGTTCGGCACGTTTGATGTAGTAGTCACTGAGCGTCTGTGCGGCTTTCGATGCGCCGCCACCGATACCCATTTTAAGGACATCGCCGGCCCCGTAAGCAGCGGTGGCACCCAGCCCGACAGCCGGCTGGGAGGCGCGCTCCATTCCCTGACCGATACCGTCAACAAATCCCGCGCCCCATGCCCAGCCGAGGATTTTGCCGTTACGCATCACCACTTCGCCCTTGATACCGTTTTTACCCCGGAAGCTGACATGCCCCTTAATCGGCATATCAATGGTTTTGCCGTCCTTCAGGCAGCTGATATTGCGGGTGCGTACAATGGCACGCTCACTGGAGACATCCCCCCAGGCTTCCAGCCCCACAAAACATCCCGTTGCGTCATACGTTTTGCTGTTCGGCATTTCCACCAGGCCGGTGATACGCAGCTGCATCGGCACCGTGGATTCATTACCGGTGACCGACGCATTGGCATCCGCCCCTTCAATCAGCATGGCTTTCGCAAAACTTCCTGACGGAATGTACGGCAGTGATGGTCCCTGTTTTCCCTCATTACGGGTAAACACCTTACGCTGTATCCGGTTAGGCACCGGCACAGACTGGTACGTCACCTGTGGTGGTGGCGTGACACCATTCCCGGGATAAAACGCCGTCGGCGGTGGAACAGCAACGCTGCCCTGCGGCGGGAAGGATACGGGGGTGTTTCCTGGCTGTGGTTCGCCTTCCGGGCCGGGCGGTGAGGCAGGCATCTGCGGTACAGGCTCACCGGTCGCCGTGACGGGATTAGCACCCAGGGCTTTCACCTGCTCTGCCAGGGCGGCATTATCCTGTCCCAGCTTTTCAATACGACGCTGGTCATCACCGCGCTGTTTGTTCAGGACATCCAGCTCGCGACGGATTTCCTCATACTGCTTCTGCATCTGCGCTGCCGTCACCTGCATCTCTGTGGTGGCATGCTGACGCACCTTGTCATCAAAGGTCGTATCCACCACACCGGTCATATCCGGCACGGGTTCCTGTTCAGCCACGGCCTCACCGTTACCGGACATGTCCACATCAGACAGATACAGTGCACCACCAATCGCGGAGGCTGCACCGACAACCACAATCCCCAGCCACAGGTACTGCTTGCGTTTCACAATGGTATTGATACTGGCCATCAGTTGCCCTCCCCGTCACGGATGACATACACATCCATGCGCGCACCTGCCAGTAACTGGCTGGCAGGCTGGCTGAACATCACGGCACGGGTTCCCGGCTGCCAGAAATCACTTTCCCGGATATTCAGGGCAGACAGCGTTTTATTTTCCACGGCAAAGCGGACCATCTTCAGGTGATTCCCCGTCCATACGGCATCTGCCACTGAAGACAGCCCCGCCGGGGCCTGCAGGGTTTCCTTTGTCACCGGGACCTGATACCAGCCTGCGGGTAATTTTCCGCCACGGACGGCCTGGCTGATGGTCACAAGCAGGGATTCGTAAGGCGTGGACGTTTCCCACGCACCGGCTTCTTCTCCGGTTCCGCGCAGGTCACTGACCAGCTGAATGGTACGCCCCGCGCCTTCACGGGGAACGGCCTGAATGGAAAGATTCAGACCACGTTCTGTTTCCAGAATGAACGTAAAGGGCTTTTTGTTGACGGTGGCCACCACCACACCGCCGGAGGCGGTCTGCTCATTATTGGTCAGGGCACCATCCAGACTGTTCACGGCGATAATCCGGTCACCGGGAACGGTAAACAGATTCGGGCTGGTATTGCTGATGGCAATACTGGCCTGACCACCGTTCACCATTGGCACCACGGTGGGGGCCAGCGTACCGTTTGCGGCCATCACGCTGCAGGAAAAAAACAGGCTGCCGAATATTATTGCCGTATTATTTTTTCTCATCGTCTGTTTCCCCGAAATTATCCAGCCAGGTCACCCCGTTTTCCCGCTTCAGAATAAGGATGTAATGTTTGATATCAGTGAAAGGTTTTGAATCACCAATCCAGGTTTTAAGCACACCACGAATTTCCACACGGCCATACTGAGGCCAGACACGAACACTGGTCTGGAAAAAGGCTGAGTTCACGTTATCGTTTTTAATACGCTTCGCTTCTTCAGCCAGAATAACTTTCATCTGGTTCTGTGCGCCCGGGCGGATATATTGCAGAAGCGCCTGATGTGAGGCATCGACGGTTTCTGATGAAACATTCAGACGGAGGGCAATAAATGACAGCGCCATCTGCTGTAAATAAGAGGCGTCGGCACTGTTCTGTGACACGGCAAAGGGAGCATTAAATGCCATTGGCGTCACGGCAGTGCGTTGCTCATTCTGAAGACGGTAGTTATTCACTCCCTGAATGACGTTAACAGAGAGGCTGAGAACAATAAGCACTGACATAAATATAAAGGCGATGGCCATTACACGACTGGTACTTAAACGGGCACCGTGTTCCATATAACAATCCTGGTATCAGTTCTATTTAATCCACTGCCGGAAACACGAATCGGGAACATTATGAAAAATACCGCGCAGCAGGGCTGTTGGCATATACCAGTAAATCAGGTCTCGTAACCAGGAACTGCCCCGCCCTTTTTTCAGTTTTTTAATCCCGAAATAAACCAGAACCGCTGCACCAATACCGAACAGATATTTCGATGTTGTGATACCCCAGCCAATACAGATTGCTGCGGGGATCAGTTCATCCAGTGGCAGGCCAAACCAGCGGCTCTGGTTGGTCAGTGTTTCCGGGAAACGATATTTCTTAAGTTTATTCTCGTCTCCCGACATCGTTTTATTTCCTGTCAGAGGCCAACGACGGCCATACCCACAGCAATAAATACAGAGATGATGGCGAAACCGGCCAGGAACTTGACGTTTTTGGTCATCATGTACATGACCGCACCGACCAGAACTTCAGCCAGAACAACCCATTTAACAATACTGGAGTCCTTACCGAAGGTCGCCTTAACCGTGTTGTTACCACTTGCCATCAGGTCCTGACCACTGCTGCTAGCGGCCATCGCCAGTTGCGGGAAGAACATCATCAGAACAGCAGCCGGGATCACAGCGCGAGCCAGGCGAAGCATATTCAGACGAGTGAATTTGGAAAAAAACGACTTCTTTTTGACGGGCGCAGAAGCACCCTGAACACTTAAAACGGCGTCCATATGATTCCTCTGTTTAATATTGATAGATAAAAACTAAAGTTCTTTAAATGTTGACTCGCTCTCTTCGGTCACCTCCCTGAATATTTCTTCGTTATAGAAATCAGGAAATCGTTTCAGATGATCTCTGAGACGGATCTGGACTTCTATCGTTTTACTTCTTCCACTACGATCTTTGGCCTTAATAAGTCGGTTATTTGTATCTTCATCGAGATACACCGAGACTGTTCTGCTTATACCGCCTCTCGCGTTACGCCTCCTCACTCAATTCACCTCTGTTTCCCGACTAATAAAATTATGATTGCACAGAAACCGACGAAAAAAAAACACGCCAAAATTGGCGTGCCTTATTTAACATTTACTTAACGCTATAAAATTCACGAATTATATTTAATAGCAAATCTATTTTCCCTTTATAGATACATGACACTCTGAATAAATCAAAGTGTTCAAAAAATTCTTTTATTTTCCGTTTAACTGGTTTAATTCGATCCTCAGATGCTCTGTCTGTAATACCCAATTCTCTGGCAATTGTTGCATGACCAACACCCAGCATATAAAAAGAGAAAACAAGCAATGTCCCGGGGGAAAGATCATTCCATATCGTTAATTTATCAGAAGTATTTGTATTACTTCCACTCTGACTTAACGCAAAAAATGGATAATCAGGAAACGGATTAATTTGCCATAAAACAACAGATTCGTCATTATAAAAAGAAACATTCTCCATCCTTATCTGATAGATTTCGCCATGAAAATTAAAACGACGACAAAATGCAGAGCCATGTCCAAGAGCCTGGCATTCCAATTCAAGTGATGAAAGAAAAATTTCAACCTGCAGACGTATATAACTCTCTCCGGATAAGGGTTTATCTTCTCTGGAAAAGAGTTCAATAAAAGCCCCATTGGCATAAAGGATTTTCCGGTTTTTGTTACGGACACAAACCGGAACGGGAGAATTTCTGTAGATATTCTGAACGTTAAGGATGTACTTATTTACAGATTGACTGTTAAGTGGCCTTTCTCTACGATCCAGCGCACACATAGGAACCTCCGTTAAGGATTCTATGGACAGTCGATGCAGGGAGTTCAGACCTCCCTGCATCGGCGATTTTCAGTTTCAATTTTTAACGTGGCATTAACCACGTAATTAATATACTAATTATCTGACGTATTGTCATCTTTTTGAATCATAAAAATTCTTATATTTGAACCAACTCAAACTTCATTTTCATTTATTCATCATCATTTTTTGGAAAAAACCGGTCCATCTCAACAGACACTTTCTCTCTGATATCGTCAACCATACTGGCATATTCAAACTTCGGGTTTCCGGAGACATGAGGACTGAGAGACTCAATACCTAAAATCTTTGCCACCGTTGACTGTGTTTTTACAACACATTCAAGAAGAAGTTTATTAAACTCTGTCTGGTTAAACGCAGACTCTTTACGCTCCATCTGTGCATCATATACGCGAAGCCCCAATTCAAGAAGCATTGAAGCAGTTCCTGAAAGGCTTATATCTTTATCTCTTGCTCCCTCCTGACGACGCTTTTCAACAATCATGTTAATTTTTTCATGAACCTCATTACTGATATACAGATTTACTCTGGCCATAAGACAGTACCTTTTATATTCTGAAACAAGTGTTTTATTTCATTTACTAATAGTTTGGTCTGAAAAAAGAAGAGCACCCCTAACAGCGCCCCTAGGGGCATACTATAAAAAAACGCACGGCGCTGCTAGGGGCGGCCCTAATATATCCAAATGTTTTTCATAAAATTTGTCAGTACTGACCCTAACAAGGGTCGCCATAGGGTCGCCATAGGGTCGTCAACGCCCCTATTTAATAATGTAAAATAAATTAAAATACATTATTTAAAACATAAGCTAATGATTCAAAAAGCAAATCAGCAAAAACTTGTTTTTGCGTGGGGTGTGGTGCTTTTGGTGGTGAGAACCACCAACCTGTTGAGCCTTTTTGTGGAGTGGGTTAAATTATTTACGGATAAAGTCACCAGAGGTGGGAAAATGAAAAAATGGATGTTAGCCATCTGCCTGATGTTTATAAATGAGATCTGTCTGGCCACTGATTGCTTTGATCTTGCAGGCAGGGATTACAAAATAGATCCTGATTTACTGAGAGCAATATCATGGAAAGAATCCCGTTACCGGGTTAATGCCATCGGTATTAATCCGGTAACGGGATATGGCAGCGGACTGATGCAGGTAGATTCCCAGCATTTTAACGAACTGGCCCGCTATGGAATTAAGCCGGAACATCTGACAACAGATCCCTGCATGAACATTTATACCGGTGCTTATTATCTGGCAATAGCCTTTAAAAAATGGGGCGTCTCCTGGGAGGCCGTTGGTGCATACAATGCCGGATTCAGGAAAACCGAACGCCAGAACCAGAGACGTCTTGCCTACGCATCAGATGTTTACCGGATTTATACCGGGATAAAAAGCAGTAAAGGTATCCGGCTTCCGGCCACGAAGAAATCACTTCCGGAAATTAACAGCGAGCAGAACAATTAATCTTACAGACATTGTCAGATACCGGTTATGCCGCAAAAGCGGCATGGAAGGCCACACACAAAAATATCATATGAGTGACAATACTGACTGGCCGAAGCCCCGCGAAGCGGGAACCCATCTTATATATACCCGGTAACTGCGCAGCCTCCTGCCAGACCATTTTTCGCGGGCACAATATTTACAGACAACCGGAAAGCCGGTTGATGAAATCGAGGTATATCAGACGACACAGCAATGCCGAAAAATGATAATATAAGTAAAGCCCCGAAAATTTTTTCGGGGCTTTACTTATATTATCATGACTTCCACTTTCTGAACTGTTCGGCAATCACCCATAACGCCTTGTTGATTCTTATATCACCATCAATACCTGTAATGGCTCTTGTCATGGTATTTTTCCCGGAGGCACTTCGCCCCGATAATCCACCTTTTATCATATTCTCCTGAACCCGCTGCCAGGTCGTCCAGAGATCGTTCTGTTTATCCTCCCGACGACGGGGAGTAATTATCTGTTCAGGCGTCACTGGCGTTTTATTTTCATCTTCATACCTGACCATCAGTGCAGCTCTGCCAAATAAATGTTGCTCGTCACTGTTAAGATGAATTTCTTTCATCGCCTCCATATTATCAGTGACCTTATCAAAGACACCGAGTACTTCATACGCTCCCTCGATAACCTGCCCGACAATATCACCTTTATGTGGAACGCGGATTTCGCCAAAATTATTTCCGCACACCAGGCCATTTGTGCAGACAAAACGAAAAATTCCGGGGATCATCTGATAACTGGATGAACCATCATGTGAATTAAGCAGGATAATTTCAGGAACTTCCTGCCCGTTAATATGCCCTTCCCTGCGAAGACGTAACATATGTTTACTGTATTCGCGACGTCCCAAATCACGAACCCGACTCTGACAGGCAAAGAATGGCTGGAAACCTTCATCACGTAACTTATTGATGATATTGATTGTTGGAATATACGTATAACGTTCACTCCGGGACTTATGTTTATCACCGGAAAATACCGAAGGCACGAACTGCATTAATTCATCATCCGTTAAAGGACGTTCACGGCGGATGGAATTATACCGACCAAAACGGGAAGTTAATCGCATAACAGCTACTCCTTTATGAAAGAATAAATTTAATAAAAAATTTTTCCGCTTAATATAATCCCCCCCGATCTCCATTAACAAGATTGCAACAATCAGGAGGGGTATTCATCACATCCGGTCAGCAGATCGCCCGGATATCGAGGCCGGCACGCTTAATCTGACGCAGGAACTGTTTGAAGTGATCGGCTTCCGCAATGTTGATATGGCGGAACTGCTTATCCACACCCTGACTGAGCGCGTAGCTATAACTGAAGGCCATCTTTTCCGGGTGGCTTTTGCGATATTTTTTCAGCTCAGTCAGGCTGCTGAATTCCAGGACGTCCCACTCTTCCCCGGTGTTTTTTTTCTTCCCGGCAACAAGAAGCGTGTACGACGCGGTGTTAACGTGGATATTTCGGGTACTCATCCTGCTTTCTCCTCTCTCTGGTTTTCAGCCCCCATCATCTGTTGAGTTTCGGGAGCCGCGGTTTTGACGTTTTGCGGGGACCTGCCTTTTGTTCCCTCCGGTATTCACCATCACCTTTTTGAGAACCTTCGCCGCAAGGGGCATCACTGCCACGGCCGGAAACGACTGTCCGGGGGCAGACCGCAAAAGTTTTTGCCTGCTTTTGAGCAAAAAGTTTTGCGGGATGTGCATTTCACCCCTGGACTGGCGGAGACGGTTGTGGCTGTCTATGCCCCCGGCGACAGGGGCTTAAACAGGTGAATGGCACCGGACACAACAACGGGCAGGGACCCGCCGCAACGACGTGAAGCGCGGTTTGCGAAACGGCGTTGCCCCTTACATCCCGGCGGCCTTTTGCCGGGATGCCGGGAGCGCAGGCCACGGCGCGACCGGAACGGTCGCTGCAAGCCCGGGGTTTTCACGCATCGGACCGTAGCGACAGCCCGAAACCGCGCCAGCGGGTTCGGCGGAGACTGGCGGGTGCGCCAGCAGCTGCCTGTCGGAGTCGGGCCTGACGACCGGATGCCGCCAGGCAGCCGGGAGCCGAAGGTGCGCCCGGCAGACGGGACAACACTGCAGTAGTCAGAATCAGAGCAGCAGGAAAAAGAAGAACAGTAGCAGTAGCAGTAGCAGTAGCAGTAGCAGTAGCAGGAACAACAACATCAGTAACAGACAAATGACAGGCATGAAGAAACAGAAGCCCCCATCAGAACGTCCGCGTAATGAAAGGGGCGGCGCGTGAGCGCGGCCCCTTTCAGCGCCACCGCCGCGCGGTCTTTTCCCGGCGCGGGCAGACGGGCATTTATCCTCCCGCCTGCCCGGCGTCTTCAGGCACGCAGACGAATAATCATCGTCGGGACATCGGTATAAGCAAACGTGCCGCGCGGCAGCTCCTCGCGGACGTCAGAAAACGGTAACAGCTTCTCCTGCTGGCGTGGTCCGTTGAGACAGACGGCGACCAGCACGCCACCCGGACGCAACAGGGAAAAGGCCCGCAGGATATGCCGGATATCCTGCCCGTGGCTGAACGGCGGATTCATGATAACCCGGCTGTAATACTGCGCCGGCTGCCATTCCATGAAGTCGCCACACTGAACCCTGACACCGTTAAAATTTTCCCGCAGATACCGGACCAGCCCGCTGTTAATCTCCACCGCATCACACATGGCCCCCGGCGCGGTATCCCGAATCGCCCGCAGTATGGCCCCGGTGCCGGCAGAGGGTTCCAGAATGTGATCACGGTTGCTGATCTCCGCCAGCATCACCAGGCGATCACAGACCGGGGCAGGAGTCACAAAAAGCTGAGATTCAGCCCGGATTTCAGCAACCGGCGCGGCGTTATCCAGCCTTGCGCGCATCAGCCGGATACGTTCTCTTAACTGACTGTGCATGTCATTATCTCCGTCATCCCCCGGGGATTTTCCCGGGGGGATATACCTTATTTCTGTGGAATTTCCGTGATTTTCATGTCGGTGATATACACATTCACCAGGCGGAAATTATTGTCCATTGTGCGGCGGTAGCGGTATGCCCCGTGGTCTTCTGCTTCTGCCACACTGCGCACGGCCTTACAGTCCCGGGGCAGGGCGGCCCACTGTGCCTTTGTCATTTCCCGGAAACCTTCCCCCGGATAGTTGACTACCGGCGGACGCTTCGCGGCCTGACTGGCGACGGCAGCCTCTTCTGCCGATGGTGCTTTGTAGTCCGTGATGCGATCGGGCGTCACTTTCATCGTGCCGCTGTACCCGAGAAAACTGTAATTTGGCGTTGTGACTGAACTCACCGCCCCGTTGCTTTTGTTCACACGGATGATGGTCAGCCACTCGCCCCGGCTGAAAACCTGTCCGCCCGGCTCAAAATCCTGTGTCCGGGTAACCACGCCGCCGCTTTCGTCCAGCATGGCACGCTCATAGATCAGGCGGTTCTGATAGTGGTTAACCCAGCGTTGCTGACGCTGGATCTGCCGTTCATGACAGCGGATCGCAATTTCGCGGGCCTGCTCCGTGGTGATGATGTCATCATCCAGGGCCGACCATAACGATCGACTTCCTTCATACTGGCTTTTTTCTGCCGGGCGCGGATACGTATCCAGCGGGAAACAGGCGCTAATATGGTCATGACTGCTGATGAGTTTTGCCATATTCAGATCCAGCGATTCAGCCCGCCACATCGTCAGATATTTCTGCGACTGTGCGATGGTCTTTTCAGCCTTGCGCAAATCAGCTTCGATTTTTTTGATACGACGCCAGCGAACGTCCGGACGTTCTTTATACTTCGCGTGAAGCAGTGCCGACCGCGCGCGTTCTTCCCAGTATTCCGCACGTTCAAAGAGCATCACGGCACGTTTCATGCCGTTTTCAATACGCTGCGCATCACGACGGGCGCGGCGTTCGCTGTGATGCCCCACAAGAATGGGCTGACCGGGCGGGATCATCGCGGCCAGTCTTTCCACTTCATCAAGTGCCTGTGCGGATTCACTGGCCCGCTTTCCGCTGTATCCGGTAAACCGCTCCGCCCGTGCTTCCTGACGTTCAGCGAGCGTGCTGTCTTCATCCTCAATCTCTCCGGCAAGTGAGAGGAGCACGTCTTCCCGGCCCGGTGTCCAGGCTGGCGCGACAAACAGCGCCTGTTTGGGTGCCCAGCGAAAACCGGCATCATGCACTTTTTTATACGTCTCCGGGTCGAGGCGTGACGCGGCATACAGGCGCAGTTTGTTGTCATCCGGTGAGTAGGTCGCGCGGTACATCTGCACAGGGCTGGCGGCTTCCGGGGCGGTCATGGTGATTGCTGCTAATGTCATAAAATGTTCTCCTTCCGTCTGTTGCCGCCCCTCGCGGGGCGGCTCACCTCATCAGTTAAAAGCGCGTTTCAGTTCGAGTGTGCGGAGCACCTGCCCGAAGGCCGTGTTTTTCATGGCGGGGATGTGTACACCACGCCCCCGGTGAAAACTCCGGGCAATGTGTCGCCCGAAGGCTTTCAGCACGGGGTCAATTTCCGGCGCGGGGATGTCTTCGCGTCTGAAACGGGGATGACGGCGGGGCTTTACAGCCGCTGCGGAAGGTGAAACAATACTTACTGTCATAAATGAAACTCCTTATGACAAATTGGTTAACAATGCCGTCAAAATTGGTTGTGCAATTCTTACGGCGTGGATTAAGCAGGTCCCTGACCTGCTTTTTTCATATCTGCGTCTGACGTTCTACGGTGTTTTCCTCCTTCTGTTCCTGCGTTCTCATTACCTGCCAGCCGGATGACTGACAGAACAAATAAATGCATATTGCCGGAGCCTGAAATAAATCCTGATTTTTAAAGAACATCACCCGTTGAGTTTCGGGAGCCGCGGTTTTGACGTTTCGCGGGAACCTGCTGCTGTATTCCCTGTGGTATGAACTTCACCCGTTTGAGAACCTTCGCCGCAAGGGGCATCACTGCCACGGCCTGACGCACCTGTCCTGGGCAGAACGCAAAATTTTTTACCGGGTTTTGGGTAAAAAATTTTGTGGGCTGTTCATTTACCCTGGACAGTCAGTGCGGCAGGTTGTGGCTGTATCAGCCCCCGGCGACAGGGACTCATACGGGTGTGTGGCACCCGGCAGGCAATGAACAGGGACCCGCCGCAACGGCGGAGAGCGCGTGCGCGAAACGGCGTTGCCCCTTACATCCCGGCGGCCTTTTGCCGGGATGCCAGGAGCGCAGGCCACGGCGCGACAGAGGCGGCGCGACCGGAACGGTCGCTGCAAGCCCGGGGTTTTCACGCATCGGACCGTAGCGACAGCCCGAAACCGCGCCAGCGGGTTCGGCGGAGACTGGCGGGTGCGCCAGCAGCTGCCTGTCGGAGTCGGGCCTGACGACCGGATGCCGCCAGGCAGCCGGGAGCCGAAGGTGCGCCCGGCAGACAGAACAACACTGCAGTAGTCAGAATCAGAGCAGCAGATAAAGGAACAACAACATCAGGAACAGTTCCATAACATAAGAAAGAAACACTCCTGAGTCAGACACATCACAGACGGGAAGGGTAACGGGCGACGCGTCAGCGTGGCCCGCTTCCCTTCCGGCAGGCGCCAGCCTGCCAGGGGTTTTCGCGCGGGCTGACAGGCGGCCTCCACCGCCTGCCCTGTATTACCTGTTTCTGCTGCCCTGAAGGATATAGTGGCCGCCCAGGAAAACCGCCTGCTGATTCACCACAAAATCGCAGATTTCATCAACAATCTGCGCAGTGGTGAGCGGTTTCTGCCCCATTTCACGACGCCGCGCATTAATCACGGCTTTGTAATTGCGCAGAATTTCGCGGGTTTCTGTGCTGATATTCATGACATGTTCTCCCCGTCCAGCGCCTGTAACACAACGTCCATCGCTTCGCGTTCTTCCCTGACGAATGCGTCACCGTCGCCCCCGTTCTCACTCCCGACGGCATACAGGCGCTTCATTTCACTGCCTGCCAGCGCCATCACTTTTTCCAGCATCACCGCCGGGACTGTCACATGACGGCTGGCGCGCTTTTCTTCCATCAGTTCATTGACAATATCGGAAACAACTCTGTCACATGCGCCATATACAAAAGCATCGTCCAGCCGCTGCATGACGGTTTCCAGCTCATCGTCTGACAGGTTCCAGTCCCGGGCTATGTGGCGCACATCCCCGCGGGTCAGCACCACGGCAAAAACACATTCACTGTCCGGCACGTCTGTATCCAGTACATCGCGGATAATTTCTTTAACAGTACAGTACATGTTCTCGTCTCCTTTACAGGGGCGGCATCGCCGCCCCGTCCGTTAATCAGTCCAGTGCCGCGTAAATCGCATTGCATTCGGGGTGAAATTCGATGTGGCTCCACAACTGCGCATCGCGCATCCGGTAAAGGTGTGTCAGTCCCGCATCCCCGCTGTCGTGGTACAGCCACAACTGGCGGTTAATCACAAGGGAAGTCAGGATGATACCTGCGGCATCAGCACTCACAGTGCGGTCAAACCAGTTTTCACCGTTGACCAGATGAAAACGGTCGCCATCCGGCATCATGTAACCGCCACCGTCCGGCAGGCGGATGAAATGCCAGAAGCCTCCCTGATATTCCGGCATCATTTTTTGCGCCAGCGCGTACACATACGCCTCGGCATACAGAAAATCGTTGCCAAACAGGTAAGGCAGAAAAGACAGACGGTCGCACTCTTCAACGTTCAGAGTGACAGGTTTCGCATACTGCATGGGATTTCCTCCGTTGTTCACATATTCCGCGACACCGGGCGGTGCCGTGCCTCCATCTTTGCCGGGCCTGCAGGGTTGCAAGGGCGCAAGGGAAGCCGCAGCCTGACGCACACGGCTGGCGGGAGTTGGAGGGTGAGACCGCGAAATCTGAGCGGGTGAACGACCGGAAAATCACGGCAGACGGGAAGGAGGGACCGGGTGACCGCAGCGGTTCACCTTACCTTGCAACCCGCCCGCAGAAGCCCGGCTACGATGGAGGCACGGCACAGCCCGCACACGACGCTGAGGCCACATAACTGAAAACCCACAAGGCCATGCCCCGCATGGCCGGGTAAAAGCGGAGCCGGCGGCGACGTCCTTATTCCGGCGAGAGCAGGGAGCACACCGCATGATCTCCAGACCACCCCTGGAACGAAACGATCATGACCGGCATGTCCCTGCGTAAAATATACATGCCTGGTTCACCGGAGAATATCTGTGATATCCACAAGTTTTCTGTCGCGCAGCCAGTCCTGCGCTTCACGCACCACACAACTGTCCGGTTTCACCGCTTTCAGCGATGATGCCAGTCGCTTGATCAACATCACCAGTTCCCGTGTCTGTATGTCCGGCATTGTCTCCGGCTGAGCAGGGGGACTCTCATTTCCGACGCTCATCCCATGCGCTTCCAGTGTGGCACGGACAAACCAGGCGGCATAGACCAGTTGCTGTCCAATCCAGGCCAGATCGGCATTTCTGTCACGGGCTGCCATTCGCTCGCCCGACAGCGCCTTGCTGATATGGCTGCGCACCAGATTATCCAGGAGTGCCTGCGCTTCTTCCGGTGAAAAGCCACCTGGTATCTCTGTGCGCAACAGCCCTTTCCTGTACAGAAGCTGCAGCAGATCAACCTGCGACCGCACAGCAACTATCAGTACATAACGGACAACATTCGCACTGGCAGTGGTTTCTGTATCATTCAGCAGTTCTTCCGGATCGTTCCCCCCGGTGTTGCAGAGCAACGGCAACAGAGGTCGCATCCACGCGGGAACCTGGTATTTTTCGTCTGATTTCATCATATTACGTTCTCCAGCTTGTTCGGGATCATCCACTGCTCAAGTGCACGTACCGGTACCGGTGCACCACGACCGGCCTCACCGGCTTCAAAAATCAGCCGCCAGAGTGGTTCCTCCTGCCAGAAAAACCGGTCAAATGATGACAGTGATGGAAAACGCCCGCACCACCCCCAGAAAATCGTTTCCAGATCATGCTCCTCAACAACACCAGACCAGCGGGACAACCAGCTTCCGACCGTGGCGGGAGTATGAAACGCAAGGTCAATCTGCGCCTGAGCAAAACATGTCTGGTATTCCAGTTCCCGTCGTTCTGCCTCACGTTCCCGCTGGCGGCTGTATTTCTGCTCTGTCAGCGTGGTTTTCTGACGACGACGCTCACCTTCACGAAAAGGCACGGACGGGAACAGACGGTGCCCCGCATCGGATGGCAGGGGAAGAACACAGACTTCCCCAAAACTTTCAATCAGTTTATCCACGGCAGCCAGCCACAGGAGACGGTTGCCATGAAATTCCTCCTTCGTCAGCGCAGGGGCAAAAAAGCGGAGATCGGTCAGCGAAATCCGGCGACTGCCATTCAGGCAGCGAAAGAAAGCGGTGGCATAAGGCCATGCTGAAAGTGTGCGTCCCTGACGACGACGTTGTTCTGTGACAGCCACCGCCTGCATGGCGGCCTGTTGTTCTGCGCTGAGGGGGATCAGTGCCCGTGAACGTGCGCTCATGCCTGACCTCCTTCTGCCATCAGGATATGGATGATGTCG
>OIDD01000111.1_pt1 | contig 53695 bp, 38 predicted proteins | sample 1606751 | NCBI WGS metagenome assembly OIDD01 (sample SAMEA3882544, study PRJEB24775) | human gut metagenome | biome: human-associated habitat; feature: intestine environment; material: feces | place: Netherlands | collected 2009/2010
ACGAACAGCTGAAAGCGCTCAAAATGATGGCGCCACATATCGTGGATCTTCAGAACACAGGCCTCATCTATAAAATATTCAACTTCGACAGTGAAAAGGATAAGGCTGAGGAAATCATCAGAAATAGCAGATAAATAAGGTGATTGATGCGGATTGTAAATCCGAAGAATAGAAAAAGGTTAGGTCATTTTTTTGATGCCGGATTGCAAATCCGGCAGGATGCCTAACGGAATACGGTATTTCAGATAGTACTATCTATCTTAACCGCCATCGCCGCCTCTCTGGGCGTGACGAGCTGCATGTCTTAGAACAACACAAATACAAAAAAAAGAGGATGCGTCATAGATTAATGGCGCATCCTCTTTTTTTTTATATCTATTACTGCTCCCCTCTCGTTTTCTTATCCGCCACATACATTCCTATCAGGATGCAGGCGGCACCGGCAAGGAAATAGGGGGTTATCTGCTCGCCAAGCACCCACGAGGCGAAAATCATCGTGGTTATCGGGTTGAAATACACCCAGTTGGTAGCCTTTACCGTGCCCAGTTTTGAGATGCACCAGTTCCACGTGAGGAAGCAGACCATCGAGGCTAGACAGCCCAGAAAGAGCAGATTGCCGAATACCTGGGGACGGGTGAACACCTCGAGCGGAGGAAAACCCGGGATGAAAATATAATAAGGTAAGATGGTGAGAACACCATAGAAAAAGACCTTTCGGGTGATGAATGCCGCGCTGTAATCGCCCGTTACCGATTTCATCAGCAGCGAATAGATCGCCCAGCACATACAAGCCGTAAACGCCAGAGCATCGCCCACCGGAGAAAGATGAAGCACAAACCTGCCGTTCAATACCACGATGATCATACCCACAAATGCCAGTAGTGAACCCAGCAGCTGCACAATATGGATGCGGTTGGAATCCTTATAGACCAGACGGACCAGCAGGGTGGCAAAGAGCGGACACGAACAGACGATGAGCGAGGTATTGGTGGTGGTGGTGAAGTTCATCGCCTCGTTCTCGCTGCAGAAATAGAGCGAACCGCCCGTAATGCCCAGCAGCGCCATCTTCGCCTCATCGGCCCAGGAATCGGCAAAAAGACGGCGATGATTGAACGCCAGCATCAGCACGTAGGCGATGCTGAAACGCAGGGTGAAGATCTGAGCAGGAGAAAGCCCGTTCAGCATCAGTACCTTGGTGGAAACGAAGGTGGTTCCCCAGATCGCCACCGTCAGGAAGGCTACCAGATGGTAGAATATATTGTTATTTTTCGTTTGCATATCTTAATTTTTCTTTTAATGGTGCAAAAGTAAGATTTTTCTGTGGATAAACCAAGACTTCTGCATTTTTTTTGTAACTTTGCAGCATGATTTTCCATCCATTCCATCATACTTCAGAAAATGTTCCTGCAAGGATGAACAATCCTTTGGATTACGAACCGCATCCGCTCTGCATCCAGGCATGCAGGGAAGTGCAGGAGATGCTTGCCAGACGAGAAGACTGGCAGGAGGAGATTGCGCGCGGCAAAATGTTTGGCGTGCTCATCGTAGAAAATGTAAAAACAGATGCCGATAAACCGGAAAGGGGATATCAGACTGCCGATGACGATGCCCCGAAATGGGGATACCTGGCTGCCTACAGCGGACAGATTGGCGGAAGAAGCGACTGGGAGGACTTCGTGCCTGCCGTTTTCGACTACCTGCAGCCCGACGGATACTTCAAGACCCACGAGGCGGAAATTTCAAATATCAACCTGAGCATCAGCAGATTGGAAAAGGATGAAAGGATGAAGGAAGCCAGAACCCTGATCCGGCAACTGCAGGAGGAGCGGAAGCGTACCATCGCCGCCTATCAGGAGAAGATGAAGGAGGCGAAGGCGAAGCGTGACAGCCGCAGAGAGGCGGGAAACCTGTCGGAAGCGGAAGAGGCGGAGATGATCAGGGAAAGCCAGTTTATGAAGGCAGAACTGCGCCGACTGAAGAAATCGCTCTCGGAGAAGACTGCCCTGGAAACGGAATTTGAGGATTATCAGGAGAATATACTGAGACTGAAGCAGCTGCGCAAGCAACTCTCTGATGCCCTGCAGCAATGGCTTTTCTCGCAGTTCAGAATGCTGAACCAGGAGGGGGAAAGCAAGGATCTGCTGGAGATTTTCAGAGATGAAGCCCTGAAGGAGTATCCGCAGGCGGCGGTAGCTACGAGCCGGATTGCCGCCCTGAAGATGGTGCCGCCAGCCGGAAGCGGCGAGTGCTGCGAACCGAAATTGCTGCAATATGCCTACCAGCACGGCTACAAGCCGCTGCAGATGGCGATGTTCTGGTGGGGAGAAAGCCCCAAGGAGGAAATCCGCCACCACCTGCAGTTCTATCCTGCCTGCAACGGCAAATGCAAGCCTATCCTCCACTGGATGCTGCCGCCATCGGTATTCGAAAGCCCTGCTTCGGCGGAAAACGGCTTCGGCGGACAGAAGGAACCATTCCCTAAGCCGGCAGAGATGCTCTATGAGCAGGTGGAAACGCTCTACGAAGACCGCGAGCTGACCGTGATCCACAAACCTGCAGGACTGCTCTCCGTACCGGGAAAGGATGCTGCCCAGCCATCGGTCTATGCGCTGATGCGCAGGAAATACCCCGAGGCTACCGGTCCGCTCATCGTCCACCGGCTGGACATGGCGACCAGCGGACTGATGATTATCGCCAAGACCGAATTTGCCTATCATCGTCTGCAGAAGGAGTTTCTGAACCATCGGGTGCAGAAGAAATACATCGCCATCATTTCAGAAAAAGACATTTCGGGAAAAGAAATTTCAGAGAAGGAGATTCCTAAGAAGGAGATTCCGAAAAAGGGAATCCCAGAAAAGGGAATCATTTCCCTTCCTCTTCTGCCCGATTATCTGAACCGCCCCCGCCAGATGGTGAATCACGAGCAGGGCAAGGAGGCCATCACGGAGTATGAAATCCTGGAGCGCATCGACAGCTCCCATCTCCGCATCGCCCTCTATCCCAAGACCGGCAGAACCCACCAGCTGCGCGTGCATTGTGCCCATCAGGAGGGCTTGAATGCGCCCATCCTGGGCGATCCGCTCTACGGCAACGAGAAGGCTGCCCGACTGCATCTCCATGCCGAGGAGATTACCTTCGAACATCCCCTGACGGGTAAGAAAATAACGATAAAGAGAAAGGCTGATTTCTAAACGAAACCAGCCTTTTTCTGTCTATTTTTTATTCAAGTTTTTCAAGTTAAGCCCTTCAGACGAAGAACATAATGATGACCTGGGCGATGATGACTCGGATAAACATGCCGAGCGGATAAACCGTAGCATAGCTGATGCTAGGCGTATCGCCATCCAGGGTTTCGTTGGCGTAGGTAAGCGCCATCGGATTCGCCATACTGCCGCAGAGAATGCCGCAGATGCTGCCGAAATCGTACTTCTTGGTCTTCAGGATGATGAAGCCCACGATGATAACCGGAACCACCGTGATGAGGAAACCGATGCCTACCCACATCAATCCCTCCGGACGAACCACCGTCTCGAAGAACTGTCCACCAGCCGACAGACCCAAACAGCCCAGATACAGGGCAAGACCCAGCTCGCGGAGCATCAGTCCCGCACTACGCGTCATATAAGAGATGAACTGCACTCTAGGGCCCAGCGCACCAATCAGAATACCCATTACGATAGGACCACCGGCAATACCCAGACGTACAGGAGCCGTCATTCCCGGAATATTCAGCGGAATGGTTCCCACGGTGAGTCCCAGGATGATACCCAGGAAGATGGCGCCCAGGTTAGGCTCGTTGAGCGTCTTCACGGCATTGCCCAGGAACTGCTCCACATGGTCGATGCTCGTAGGGTCGCCCACCACCGTCAGGCGGTCGCCATACTGCAGACGGAGGTCATCGGTAGCCAGCAGTCGGATATCACCACGCAGCACTCGGCTCACATTCACGCCATAGGTGTTGCGCATCTGCAGGCTTCCCAGTCGCTTGCCGTTGAGTCCCGGACGGGTCATCACGATGATGCGGCTCTCCAGCTTGGCATCGATGGCATTCCAATCTACCTTATCATTATTCCACTCCTTATCCACCTTTTTTCCGAAGAGAATCTGCATGGCAGACGCCTCATCCTTATTGGTAACCACGAGCACATTATCGTTGGTATGGAGCACGGTATCAGCCTCAGGCACGATGACCTGCTCGCCTCGCCATACACGGGAGATGATGAACTTGCGATGGGTCATCATCGTGATTTCGGAGATGGTATTGCCGTTGAGAGCCGGGTTTACGATGACGTACTGTCCGATGGATGTATGGTCATCCTCATCGGCACGTCGGATCTCCAGGTCCTCAGGCTTCACGAAGAGCTTGCGCAGGAACATCATCGCCAGGATGACGCCCACAACGCCCAGCGGATAGGTTACCGCACAGCCCAGGGCAGCTCCGCCGCTAGGCAATCCCAACTGCTGCAGCGCCTGCTGGGCAGCACCCAGCGCCGGCGTATTGGTAGTGGCGCCACAGAGAATGCCCACCATATCGGGCAGGCTCACGGGCAGCACCAGGCACAGGGCAAGCGAGAAAACGGTTCCCACGGCGATGACTGCCAGGCTCCAGAGATTGAGCGAGATGCCCTCGTGGCGCATCGAACCGAAGAAGTTGGGACCCACATAGAGACCCAGCACATACACGAACATGGTGAGTCCGAAGCTCTCGGCAAACTCCAGCATGTTCTCGTCGATGGTGAGTCCGAAATGGCCCGCCACGATGCCCACAAAGAATACGAAGGCTATGCCGAGGGAGATTCCCTTGACATGAATCTTGCCCAGGGCAAGACCCAAGGTACAAATCAATGAAAGAATGACGATGCCTTGCACCGCCGAATGCACGTTGACTAAATTATCAAACCACATAATATAAGTTTCAATCTTTTCTCGAGATAATGTTCAGTTTACAAAATTCGGCTGCAAAGGTACATTAAAATCAGAACATCACAAAAGAAAAACGCCCTTTTCTTCTAAATATTTGCAACAAAAGCTGAATTTAAAGCAAAAAACCGAATCTAACTCGAAGTTTTTTTGTACCTTTGCACCCGTTTAAAATAGAAATAGATGAAAGATATTTGTTGTATAGGGCACGTAACCAAAGACAAGATAGTTACCCCAAACAGAACTGTTTACATGGCTGGCGGAACATCGTTCTACTTCGCCTACGCCATCAACCAACTGCCTAAGGATGTGAGCTTTTCGCTCATCACGGCAATGGATCCTACGGAAACCGAACCAGTAGAAAAGATGCGCCAGGCGGGCATAGAAGTAACCCTCAACCCATCGCGCAATACCGTCTTCTTCGAGAATATCTACGGAGAGAACCAGAACGAGCGCAAGCAGCGTGTACTTGCCAAGGCTGATCCGTTCACCATCAGACAGCTGGAGCACGTGGAGGCGAAGGTTTATCACCTGGGAAGTCTGCTGAGCGATGATTTCTCGCCCGAGGTAGTGGCTTATCTTTCCGGCAAGGGAAGGATTTCCATCGACGTGCAGGGCTATCTGCGCGAAGTGAGAGACGAGAAGGTTTACGCCATCGACTGGAAGGAGAAGCTGGAGGTGCTGAAGAACACCTACTATCTGAAGGTGAACGAGACGGAGATGGAGACCATCACGGGACTGAAGGAGCCACGCGAGGCTGCGAAGCGGATACATTCGTGGGGTGTTACCGAGGTAATCATCACGCTGGGCAGCGAGGGTTCGCTCATCTATGTGGATGATACCTTCTATGAGATTCCTGCCTATCCTCCTCACGAGGTGGTGGATGCTACCGGATGCGGCGACACCTATTCTGCCGGTTATCTCTACAAGCGTCTGCAGGGCGCCACTCCTACCGAGGCTGGCAAGTTTGCGGCAGCCATGTGTACTATCAAGCTGGAGCACAACGGTCCGTTCAACCGCAGCATTGAGGATGTAGAGCGCATTATGAAATAAATGATATAAAGATTATCTTCGCATCATCTGATCAGATTTTAGATAATTTATCCTATTATCTTCTTATTTTTGCCTGAATTGGTGTAACTTTGCATCCTATATGGAACAGATTTCACCAATTCAGGCATTATTGCAACAACGCACCCTGCTCCAGCTGGAGTATTACACCGAGAAGGAAGCCTTCCGCAAGCTCACCGAACAGATGGGAATGCAGCGCAAGGTGAAACGAGGTGATGCCTGGTTCCCGCTCCGTGTGGGAAAGAGCTTTTATAATTCGCTGAATCAAACAGCCATCGAGGTCTTCCGTACCTCTGATCAGGATATCGAGCACAATTTTGAGTTCGGTCGCCCCGTCATGTTCTTTATGGTCAAGAAGATGGGTAAGAATGAAAACCAGGGCAACGCAGCCAATCAGCAGTCAGCAACCCCTTCAGACGCTAATCATAAAGTTCAAAGTTCAAATCTCAAAGTTCAAAGTAAAGAAGTTCAAAGTATCAAATATTTCTCCTTTACGGGAACCGTGAGCTATGTGGATGGCGACAGAATGGTAGTTACCGTGCCCGACTCTGCCCCATTGCTCGACTTGCAGCAATCTACGGAGCCTATCGGCGTGCAGTTATCCTTTGATGAAACCAGCTACAAACTGATGTTCGAGGCTCTGGACCGCGTGATGAAGGCGAAGAACAACCGTCTGGCTTATCTCCGTGATTTATTCTATTCTCATCAGAAGGCAGGAAAATTCTCCTTCGAACCGATGAAGTTCCCTTGGCTCAATCCTACCCAGGAAAGGGCTGTGAATGAGGTGCTTTGGGCGAAGGATGTGGCGATCGTTCACGGCCCTCCGGGAACCGGAAAGACCACTACCCTGGTGGAAGCCATCAACGAAACCCTGATGCGCGAGAGTCAGGTGCTGGTGTGTGCACAGAGCAATATGGCGGTGGATTGGATTTCTGAAAAACTGGTGGATAGAGGTGTGAATGTGCTCCGTATCGGAAACCCTACCCGTGTGAACGACAAGATGCTGGGCTTCACCTACGAGCGCCGTTTCGAGAGTCATCCCGACTATCCGCAGATCTGGGCTATCCGCAAGGCAATCAGAGAATTAAGAAAAAACAGGAAGAAAGGAAGCGAGAACTATCATCAGAAGATGGATAGGCTGAAGAGCCGTGCCGCCGAAATAGAAATCCGCATCAATTCTGAACTCTTTGGCGAGGCGCGTGTCATCGCCTGCACCCTGATGGGTTCTGCCCACCGGTTGCTGGAAGGCATGAAGTTCGGCACCCTGTTTATCGACGAGGCAGCCCAGGCTTTGGAAGCCGCCTGCTGGATTCCGATGAAGAGAGCCAGCCGGGTGATTCTGGCGGGCGACCATTGTCAGCTGCCACCTACCGTAAAGAGTATTGCGGCATTGAGAGCTGGACTTGGCAAGACCCTGATGGAGCGCATCGCCGAAAACAAGCCCGAGGTAGTAACCCTGCTGAAGATTCAGTACCGCATGAACGACGAAATCATGCGATTCTCCAGCGACTGGTTCTACGGGGGCAAGGTGGAGAGTGCGCCACAGATCAAATACCGCAGCGTATTGGATTACGACCATCCGATAACGTGGATTGATACTTCGAACGAGGAAAATCAGATAACGATAGAGGGGGAAGATGCTCCTGAGGATTCTGCATCCAACTCATCTTCTACATCTGCATCCAATCAGAATTCAGACCTGAATTTCAAGGAGCAGTTTGTGGGCGAGAGTTTCGGGCGTATCAACAAGGCGGAAGCCGAGCTTACCCTGCTCACCCTGGCAGAATACTTCACCAAGATCAGCAAGCAGCGTGTATTGAGCGAGAGCATCGACGTAGGCATCATTTCGCCTTATCGTGCCCAGGTACAGTATCTGAAGAAGCTCATCAAGAAGTATGAGTTCTTCAAGCCTTACCGCCGTCTGATTAGCGTAAACACAGTGGATGGTTTCCAGGGTCAGGAAAGAGACGTGATCCTCATCTCGCTGGTGCGTTCCAACGATGAAGGTCAGATAGGTTTCCTGAAAGACCTTCGCCGCATGAACGTGGCGATGACGAGAGCCCGCATGAAGCTCATCATCCTGGGCAACAAGGACACGATGACGAAGCATCCTTTCTACAAGAAACTGTGGGAGTATGTAGAGGCAATCAATAATAACGAATAAAATAAAGACTATTTTATGCTACAACGAGACTACATACAGCGACTGATTCGCGAGTTTATGGCGGCACTCGAAAGAATGCTCGAAAAGAAAGAGGTGGAGGTGAGACGTGAGAAGATTAAGGAGCTCTACAATCAATACGTGGGCCCTTACGCCTTCTACAGCATCGCCACCATCGAGGATGTGATGAAGGCAATGGCAGGAATCGACGACGAGGAGAAGCGACTCTCCAAGATGGATATGCTTGCCGAACTCTACTATCACGAGGCGGATACCGTGGGGCAGCCCGCAAGAGATGAACTCCTGAACAAGGCGTTCATGCTCTTCGATTATGTGGAAACCCACGGAGATACGTTTTCCATTGAGCGCCGCAATAAAATGGCACAAATCAAACAGAAGATTGGAGATGCACTCAAATAAAGAGTGCATCCTCCTTTTTTATATTTTAGGATAACAAAAACTAATCATAAAGTTCAATGGTCAAAACTTAAAGTTCAAATTTCGATGCTGAGTGGCGTTATGGAAATGATAGCGAGATGCGGTGTGAGTCTCTGATTTGCATTAAAAAATATTCTGCTAAGGGTTAGGAAGATGAAAATTCGATTGTAATATAGGCAAAAGAAAAGAAATAAAGTAATGCAAATAAACAAAGAAACGATAGAACAGCTCTTCCGGCAGCATTATCTGAGGATGTACCAATTGGCCAGGGTACTTCTGAAGGATGATGCAGCCAGCAAGGATGTGGTGGGCGAAGTCTTTGCCGATGTGCTCGACGGAAAGACTCAACTGGGGCTTGATAACGAGACAATAGCCAGCGAACCGCCCCTGCCTTCCGCCAACGCCGGGAGCTATCTTCTGGTGTGTGTGCGCCATAAATGCCTCAACCTGTTGAGTCGACAGAAGATGAAAGACCGGGTTCATCATCTCCTGAAAGCCGATACTTCGCCTTCGATAGTTCCCCTGGAAGCGACGATTGCCGAAATAGACAGGGAGACCGAAAAGTACGAGGCAATTCTGGCTTATATGGATACTGAACTCACGCCACAAACCCGCAAGGTACTCGATCTCCGTTTTCGGCAGAAACTGAAATATCGGGAGATTGCTACGGAATTGGGCATCAGCGAAGTGGCAGTTTATAAGCATCTGGCGCAAGGCATCAGAAAATTAAAGCAAAAGTTTAACCCTTAGCAGATTTATTATGGACAAGTTTGAAAAGATACTGGATATCATCGACCATCAGGAGAAGTATTCTGATGAGGAGATTCGTGAAATATTGCAGGATGAGGAATGCCGAAAACTCTATCAGACGATGATGGAAGTGGATTCTGCACTTGAAAACCCCTCTTCTATTATTAATATAGATGAGGAATGGGAGAAATTCAGCCAGAAACATCAACTTCAGGAAGTATCCCATCCTATAACTTCCTGGCGTAAACTGGCAGCATCCATCGCCGGCTTTGTCTTGATTTCGGGTATTGCCTTTGCCGCAATCCATACTTACATCAAGCGCAGCCAGGAACCAACCCAGGTAACGGCTGATACTCATCCGGAAGCCATAAAATCAGATTCCGTTAAGCAGGTAGCAGGAAAGGATTCCCTGACTCATCCGAAACCAGAAAAGCCAGTCATTCACAAGACTTTCGAGAATGTGGCTTTCGAACAGATGATTTCAGAGATTGCTTCTTATTATGATTTACAAGTGAAGTTTGAGAATAACGAGGACAAGACCCTCCGCCTCTATTACGAATGGAACAGTCATTCGAGCATCGAGAACATCGTAAAAGAACTGAACCAATTCGAGAATGTAAACATCGAATTGCAACAAAACGAGCTGATTGTAAAATAACAAATAAAAAGCAACATCATTATGAGAAGATTTTCAGCCATCATATTCCTGCTGTGCACGTTCGCCCTGGCGATGAGCGCACAGCACATCCAGCGCAACTATCACAACCGCAGCATGTCGGACGTCCTCATCGACCTCGACAAGGCTTCCAAGCGCTACAAAATCAGCTTCATCTACAACGAACTGGAAGACTTCACAGTTACCCAGAACGTGAAGACAGCCAATATTCCCGATGCTATCCGCAAGGTAATCGGTTTCTATCCGATGCAGATGACCGTGGGCGACAGCCTCATCACGGTAGAATGCATACGCAAGAGCGAGCGCAAGCTGATAGGCAGACTGATAGACAATCACAATCTTCCTGTAGAATTCGCCAATATCCAGCTGCTCAACCCGAAGGATTCCTCCTTTCTCTGTGGAGGCGTGAGCAACGCCAATGGCGATTTCGTCATCCCCTGCCAGCAGAAACAGGCCCTCATGAAGGTTTCTTTTGTAGGCTACAAGACGATTTGCAAGCTGGTACCTATTGCCCGCATCGGAAATGTGAGGATGCAGGCGAATGCCTATCAACTGGGCAAGGTGGAAGTAAAGGGCAAGCTGCGTATCGACCACGGCGACCATGCCTCTTATACATTCTCTGACGAACAGATCAAGAACTCACGCCATTCACAGGATCTCCTGGGAACACTCCCGGGAATCTATACCGATCCGATGACCGGCAAGACATCCAGTATGACCGGCAAATCCATCAAGATTCTCATCAACAACGTGCCGATGACGAGCGAGAACGACTTGAAGGCTATTGCCGCCAACAAAATAAAGAAGGTGGAATACTACGAAGATCCTCCTATCAGATACGGCGATGTAGGCATCTTGATGAACATCATTACCAAGCCGCTTGATACGGGTTATACTACCGGTTTTGACGTGTCTAGTGCCTTGACTACAGGGTTTAGCGATGACAATGTGTATTTCAAGTACAACAAGGGCAATCATCAGTTTTCCTTCGATTACAACATCAACGTGAGAAACTATCGAGACTGGATAGAAGACAACCAGTATTCCTTTACGCTTGACGACCAGCAGGCTGTCTATGATTACCATCTGCACAAGCGTTTTGGCTATACCGACAACAAGTTAAACCTGAAGTATGCTTACAGCAAGCCAGATAACGTAACCTTCCAAGTCACCTTTTCGCCAGAATTGTCACATAAGTTCAACCGGGGAAATAGCGAGGTTGCAACGCAAGGAAACGAGGCTTGGCAGGATGGATTCGGAAACACAAAGGATATTGTAGATTACGTGAAACCAGCAGTAGATCTCTATCTCAGCAAGCAGTTTGCCCATAAGCAGACACTCGATGTGGACGTGCTCGGCTCTTACTTCAACACCAGGCAGCAAATGCTCAACCGGCAATGGACTTCCGACAAGGATAGCATCTTGACCGATGACGACATGCACTCCAGGAGCCACATCTATTCCCTGATAGGAGAAGCAGATTATACCAAAGAATGGGAGCAGGGAGAGCTGTCGGCAGGAGTTTATACCTGGAATAAGTGGAGCGACTATAATGTGCGCAATATCCTTTCCGGCTATGAGCCATCCAAGTATTCTTCATGCATCAAGATCAATACGGTTTATGCCCAATACCAGAACCATATCGGCAAGTTTACCTATCGCATAGGCGTTAAGAGCACGTGGAGAACCCAGAGCTATCAGGATCTCACCTATAACAACAACTATATTCATCCGTTGCTGTATTTATCTTATAAACTGAAGAACGGTTCGTTGCAGCTGCTATCATCCAGCGGCACCAATTATCCCGCCATCTCAACATTGAGCGAGAACATGACGATTGTCATCCCCGGACTGATGAAGCAGGGCAACCCAAATGTAAAGGCTACGATGGAATGGGGACCGATATTCAGATACACCTATAATGATGCGATGCTCTACCTGCAAGTAGCACTTTATGGAATCTATAATGACAAGGTAATTACACCTTATTATTATTGGACCACGGTGAACGACAGGCGCAGCATAGTTTCTACCTATGAAAACGGCAGTTTCTATTGGCGTTATGGCACAGGCTATTATCTTCAGTTCAAGCCGTTCAAGAACGAGGTTTTGAAACTGATGGTGGGTGGAGGTTTTGAACGGGAGGTAATCAGCAATTCCTATGGTCGCCATTGCTACTGGTGGAGTCCTTTCAAATATGGCATCAACTTCCGGAAGGGAAACTGGGGAGCATCTTACCAGGGAAATATTCCTTCGAAGATGGCTGTCTTGGACTATCGCAAGGCGGATGAGCCTAAGAGTGAATTCTCTGCTTTTTATCAGAAGGGAGCCTGGCGTTTCTCGCTCTATGGCATGTGGATGTTTGCTCCTGCCAAGTACGAGAGCCAGTCGTTCGACAATCCGATTATGAACCAGACGGAACAGCACATCATCAAGGATAATCGCCGCATGCTGATGCTGGGTGTCAGCTACAATTTCTTCTCCGGAAAGAAGAAGAACATCCGGAAGAACATCAACAACTATGATTCAGATGCTGGCGCATTCAAGTAAAAGCCGTCTTCGCTTTTCCCGAAATCACAAATAAGCAAAAGGCTGGACTTCCTCACCCGAAGTTCAGCCTTTTTGTCTGTTATCAGAATTCCAGCAACCATTTCCATAGAGGGATTATCTCTATGCGGCAACCATCCTTCTCTACAATATCCTCCTCGTCCTTTGTCACAACAATCATCCGCTTGACATTCTGGACAGAAGAAAGCTTGATCAGCCCATCTGTCTCCCGCCGGAAAGTATCGGGATCTGCCATAGAGTAGGAAACCTGTATGGCCAATTCTTCTTCCGGAATCACAAAATCTACCTCGGCATTCCTGCTGTTCCAGAAATAGCTGCCGTCACCATATATCCGCCTGAGCGTGACGGCAACTATGTTTTCCAGCAACGAAGTGTCTGCATCTACAAGAAAAAGATGAAGCAAACCATTGTCCGTAAAATAATACTTGCGGTTGGATTCCTTGTCCTGCAACTTTCCGAACAAATTCTCATACGGCAAAATGAGCCAGGTGTCAGCCATGTAGCCGACATAATCTATCGTGGCATCCGTACTGAGTTTTTTTCCGGTACTACTCACGATACTGGCTATTCTGCTGTAAGATAATGACTGCTTCACGCTTTCTGCCATCTTGCGAATCATTACTCGCAGGGCATAGTCGTTACGAATCTTATACCGAGCCACCAAATCACCGAAGAAGATTTTACTGAAGAGATTGCTCATCCACGACCTTGGCTCCTTCATCCCCACAGTCTCTGGCAAACCTCCATGCTGGAAATAGATATTAGAGAGTCTTACAATATCCTTAGCGTAAGCATAGAGGGCATTCTTTGCCTTTACATCAATACCGCTCGCCTTCAGATATTCGGCAAAGGAATAGGGATACACCTCATGTATCATGTACCTGCCACCGAGTGTTGTCGCTATCTCGCTGCTCAACATCTTGGCATTACTACCCGTGATGTAAACCTGATATTTCTGATCTGCTAACCTGCGGGCAAACTTTTCCCATCTATCTACCAGCTGAACCTCGTCGAGGAAGAAGATAGGACGACTGTCATACATTTCTTCATAACAGGTTTTTATCAGGTCAAGGTCGGTCACATCCAAGGAGTCAATACGGTCATCCTCGAAGTTGAAGTACAGGATTTCCTCCCGCTTATGCCCCTGTTCCAGCAGCTGTGCTATTCGCTGATACATCAGATACGATTTTCCTGCGTGTCTCAATCCTACAAACACGTAATTCAGTCCATCCATGAGCTCTACGTCACGATGAACCAGTTCTACTTGAGTAACATAAGCCTGATACTCAGTTATCAGTAATTTAATCAAATCCTTCGTCATAATTCCCTTTCTTTTTACTGAATCCGGTGCAAAGATACATATTTTATCGTTTATAGACGACAAAAATAACAACTTTTTATCGTTTATAGGCGATAAAAATGCATAGATTTTATCGTTTATAGACGACAAGCATCATTTTTCAACGCAATCTCTTCCTCATTCCCGCCTTCCTGTGGCTTTATAAGCATCTGAAGAAGGAGCAAGTCCGCTAGGGTAATTTTGACGTTTTAAAAATTTGCATAAAAAAATATTCTGCTAAGGGTTAGGAAAATGAAAATTCGATTGTAATATAGGCAAAAGAAAAGAAATAAAGTAATGCAAATAAACAAAGAAACGATAGAACAGCTCTTCCGGCAGCATTATCTGAGGATGTACCAATTGGCCAGGGTACTTCTGAAGGATGATGCAGCCAGCAAGGATGTGGTGGGCGAAGTCTTTGCCGATGTGCTCGACGGAAAGACTCAACTGGGGCTTGATAACGAGACAATAGCCAGCGAACCGCCCCTGCCTTCCGCCAACGCCGGGAGCTATCTTCTGGTGTGTGTGCGCCATAAATGCCTCAACCTGTTGAGTCGACAGAAGATGAAAGACCGGGTTCATCATCTCCTGAAAGCCGATACTTCGCCTTCGATAGTTCCCCTGGAAGCGACGATTGCCGAAATAGACAGGGAGACCGAAAAGTACGAGGCAATTCTGGCTTATATGGATACTGAACTCACGCCACAAACCCGCAAGGTACTCGATCTCCGTTTTCGGCAGAAACTGAAATATCGGGAGATTGCTACGGAATTGGGCATCAGCGAAGTGGCAGTTTATAAGCATCTGGCGCAAGGCATCAGAAAATTAAAGCAAAAGTTTAACCCTTAGCAGATTTATTATGGACAAGTTTGAAAAGATACTGGATATCATCGACCATCAGGAGAAGTATTCTGATGAGGAGATTCGTGAAATATTGCAGGATGAGGAATGCCGAAAACTCTATCAGACGATGATGGAAGTGGATTCTGCACTTGAAAACCCCTCTTCTATTATTAATATAGATGAGGAATGGGAGAAATTCAGCCAGAAACATCAACTTCAGGAAGTATCCCATCCTATAACTTCCTGGCGTAAACTGGCAGCATCCATCGCCGGCTTTGTCTTGATTTCGGGTATTGCCTTTGCCGCAATCCATACTTACATCAAGCGCAGCCAGGAACCAACCCAGGTAACGGCTGATACTCATCCGGAAGCCATAAAATCAGATTCCGTTAAGCAGGTAGCAGGAAAGGATTCCCTGACTCATCCGAAACCAGAAAAGCCAGTCATTCACAAGACTTTCGAGAATGTGGCTTTCGAACAGATGATTTCAGAGATTGCTTCTTATTATGATTTACAAGTGAAGTTTGAGAATAACGAGGACAAGACCCTCCGCCTCTATTACGAATGGAACAGTCATTCGAGCATCGAGAACATCGTAAAAGAACTGAACCAATTCGAGAATGTAAACATCGAATTGCAACAAAACGAGCTGATTGTAAAATAACAAATAAAAAGCAACATCATTATGAGAAGATTTTCAGCCATCATATTCCTGCTGTGCACGTTCGCCCTGGCGATGAGCGCACAGCACATCCAGCGCAACTATCACAACCGCAGCATGTCGGACGTCCTCATCGACCTCGACAAGGCTTCCAAGCGCTACAAAATCAGCTTCATCTACAACGAACTGGAAGACTTCACAGTTACCCAGAACGTGAAGACAGCCAATATTCCCGATGCTATCCGCAAGGTAATCGGTTTCTATCCGATGCAGATGACCGTGGGCGACAGCCTCATCACGGTAGAATGCATACGCAAGAGCGAGCGCAAGCTGATAGGCAGACTGATAGACAATCACAATCTTCCTGTAGAATTCGCCAATATCCAGCTGCTCAACCCGAAGGATTCCTCCTTTCTCTGTGGAGGCGTGAGCAACGCCAATGGCGATTTCGTCATCCCCTGCCAGCAGAAGCAGGCCCTCATGAAGGTTTCGTTTGTAGGCTATAAGACGATTTGCAAGCTGGTACCTATTGCCCGTATCGGAAATGTGAGGATGCAGGCGAATTCATACCTGTTGAAAGGGGTGACCGTTGAAGCCGCAAGGGTTGTAGAAAAAGTAGATAGACAAATCATCTTCCCTACAAAAGAGCAGGTGAAAACGGCTTCCAATGGTTATGATCTGTTGGACAACTTGTCTTTGCCTACCATTATCGTAAATCGAGCAGAACGCAAAGTTCAGTCATTAAAGGGCGGAGATGTGCAAATACGCATCAACGATGTCAAGGCTAGCATGCAAGATGTATTGGCTTTGCAGCCGGATGAAGTTACAAAGGTGGAATTCATCAATGTTCCAGGACTCAAATATGGAGACAGCAATCTGGATGCAGTCATCAACTACCAGGTCCGCCGACGCTATGCCGGTTATGTGGGTGGAGTCTCTACGATGCAAGGCACCAAGGCTGGTTTCAATAATAGCGACGGTTATTTCAAATACAATGTGAAGAAATCGGAATTCAGCATCAACTACAGTTTCTCCTATCGCTCGGTAGAGGAACGAAGCTATGAGAGTCTCGGTACTTATCATCTGCCCACAGGAGAAACTCTACATCGCAATTATTTAGGTTATGATTCTCCGTTCCTATACACCACCAATAATGTACAGTTGGGTTATAATCTTAGTGAGCCAGACAAATATACATTGAATGTACGGTTGAATTTCTACAATCACAACAGTCCTGTGAGAGGCATGAACCAGCTTTATCAGGAAAGCGGCAAGGCAAATCAATATCTGCAAAACAACAGAAAAATGCTGGAGCAAATTCCATCTCTGGACATTTATTATTCGCTCAACATGCCCCATGACCAGAACCTGGCTCTGAACCTGGTGGGTACTTACATCGGCACAGATTACCAGTATCGTATGAGGGAATATACGTTCAACAAATCGCCGGATGAATCTGTAAAGAACGCTCCGCTGACCGATTACAGTTATGATGCAACTGGTAGAAAGCGCTCTCTTATTGGCGAAGGAACATACAGCAAGAACTGGAAACAGATGGCTTTATCGGTAGGTGGACAATATAATATCAGCCACACAGATAACATCTATGTGGGAAGCAGTAATGCTGATACGGAATTGAAGTACAGCAATCTCTATCTTTTCACCCAGCTACAGGGACAGCAGAAGTGGTTCAGTTATCAGGTGGGAGTTGGTGCAACCAGGTCTTCCATCCATCAGGGGGAGAACGGATACAGCAAATGGCTGTTTCGACCACAGGTAACTTTACAGGCAAAGGCTAGCGACCGTCTGAGTTTTAAATGGAGCAGCAAAATCACGTCAGACATCCCAAGCCTTTCCGACTTGAGCGAGTTGCGCCAATATTCCAACAGCTTTGAGGCGCGTGACGGCAATAGCGGTCTGAAGCCATTTACCGGCTACAACAACACCTTGTCGGCTTCCTGGAACATTCCGCTGATGTCTGTGTACCTGGAGGGAAACTGGACGTATTACGACAAGCCTATAGCTACTTCTATCTTGCCCGAAAAGCGGGAGGATGGCTCTTATCTCTTTGTGAGCAAACCGGAGAATCAGAAGAGTCATGATTACAAGCACCTGCTGTTGACTCCAGAAGTTCACCTCATCAAAGATCATCTGGATTTGAACCTTATGTGCGAGTATCAGAATGTCAAGACAAAGGGTTTGGATTATTCCCACGAGTTCAATTACTTCAGTTATGGAGCAGAAATTCGGTACATGACGGGCAATTGGAACATTGGCTATGGTGCCTATAAGGTGGAAAAGAGTTTTTGGGGAGAAAAGACAAACGGCGGAGAGCCAACCTCCAATCTTGCCGTAACCTACAGTTATAAGAACTGGCAGTTTGGCGTTCTCGGATTATTCGTATTCTATCCTCATGGCTGCGTGTATAAGGATGAACTTTTCAACAAGTATGTGCAGCAGAAGAACAAGGTACGCCTTGCTGACCAGGGCAACATGCTTGTCTTTGCTGCCAGCTTCAACTTCAGCCATGGCCGCAGATACCATACAGGCAGCCGTAAGCTGAACAATAGCGATAGAGATAATGGTATCAGATAAAACAACGACTTGTAGTTATAAAAAATAATCTTTCTAACTGGGAAAATATTTTTTTCCAGTTAGAAAGATGAAATTCTATTATTCAGTATTCGTTATGGAAAACCTTATAGGGGTCCATCTGCTGCATTTTTTCCTTTATTTTCTGCTCTATTCCCTCTGATGATTCCGGAATTTCGGCACCCATTTCCTTGGCTGCAGCCTCATCCTCGGCAGCACCGGCACTATCACCCAGACTTCTGCGAACCTCGCTGCGCTCGCGATACGCATCAATAGAGAAAGGATTTATCTCCATCACCTTACCGTAGGTCTGTTCAGCCTCCTCCATCTTTCCCTGCGCCTTCTCTACACGCGCCTTCAGCAACAGCACATCCTCGTTGCCCGGAATATGCTCATAGAGGAAAGTTGCATCGAGTTCTGCCTCGGAAAGCTGAGCCTGATCCAACAGGATGCTGCCACGAAGCAATCGGGCGGCATAGAAATCCTCACGCTTGCCTATCGCCTCTGTCAGCATCGACACGGCACGGGGTGCATCGCCCAGTCCTTTGCAGGCTCTGGCATAGAAGAAATACGTCTCTACATTCTCAGCATCCAGCTGCAGAGCCTTATCGCACACATCCGTCATGGCGATATAATCCTCCATCATATACGCCACATCCGCCATACGCAGCAATACAGCTATGTTATCAGTCTGTGCCTCCGAGATTTTCTGCAACTGGGCGTAAGCCTTCTGCATGTCGCCAAGCGAGATGTAAGCCTGCGAGAGATAGTCGCGGCATTCCAAATCATCGGCATTCAGCTGCAGAGCGTGTTCCAAAGACTTGGCTGCAAGGTCAAATTGATGCATGCGGAGAGCACGAACACCATCATATTTCACCATGTCGAAGTCTTTTTCCTTCTCCTGTTTCACTTCCTCAGTAGTCTTTTGGCCACCAAATAGCTTTTTAAATATGTTCATAATCCAACTATTTTTTAAGGTTTTGAATTGTTTATTGTTGAAATCGTACCAAACGACAGGGCAAAGATACAAATAAAATCCAAAAAACGCCCCTTTTTTGGAAGAAATATTTTCATTTTTCTGATTATGAGAAGATGGTGACAAACTTAGACGCACGAATACCATCCACATAAACATCTGCTTGATAGGGATTTAGGATTGTTTTTGATTTCAGCTAAAGGCATCAAAAATCTCAGTCTCAGTTGTCTCAGTTATTTTTCAAGTACCCTCTCTTTTTCTTTTATTCTTATATATATATTATATATTTATATATAATTAATTAATAATCAGTAAGTTACAAAACAGAAGAAAGAAGAGGAATAGAAAAAAGGGGGGAATGATACCCCCTTATTTTTTAACTGAGAGACTGAGACTGAGATTCTTTCCAATTAACTGGAACGCCACTTTTTGCATTAACTATCTGATAATAAGCCTTTTAGAAGAAAGCAAATTAGAAAATCTTCCAGATTCCAGTTCTTCCAATTAATTTTTCAGCATATCCCTCCTACCCTCATTTTTATATATATTATATATATAATTAATTAATAATCAATATGTTACACAATATAAAAAAGTAAAGCAGACGGACAAGCGAAAGATGCATACCCTCTTAAAATTAATTGGAAGAACTGGAATCTGGAAGATTTAGCAGGGTAACTGGAACGCAGCCCGCAGGGAAATCCCCTCTTCTCTAGAAGGCAAGCCCAATCCATTTGCTTTTCCACTTAAATACTCTCTTCGATTATGCATGTAGCTGAAACCGCAAGAATTAGACAAAAACAGATAACTTTCCTTTTTAAAAGGAAATAATTCCCGATTTCTTTCCTTTTTAGAAGGAAACTTTCTACATTTGCAGCCGATTGTAGGAATCGATTTTGATGGAATAGGAACAGGAACAGGAATAGGCAAGACCATGGCTCAAAGCACCATGATCTTGCCCTTTTCTATTCTGACTTTTGCCACACCCATCTCGTTCAGCGCCGTGATGATTTCCTGCAGGCTTGCCCTGCGGGAGAAGCGGAAGTGGATGAGCTTACCCATATTCGCCTGAGATTGGAAGACTACGGTCTTGTTGTACCAGGCTCCGATGTCGCTCATCGCCTCTGCCAGCGTAACCTGATCCATATCAAAATCGCCTTCCAGCCAATCGGAGGCTGAAGGGGAAGCCTTAGACACCACTATCTTATCCGCCTGGAGCGTGGCGGTCTGCCCCGGGCGCATCTCTATCTCCGTATCGGCATTGCTCACCTTCACCTTGCCCTGCATCAGCGTAACCTTTGGGGCATCCTTGCGATAGGCTTTCACATCGAATATGGTACCTAATACCTGCGTCTGCATCTCGCCCGCCTTTACCACAAAAGGACGATGAGGATTCTTGGTTACCTCGAAATGAGCCTCGCCCTTCAGACGGACTTCCCGGACTTCTGCATCATCGAAAGATGCAGGATATTCGAGCGTAGAATTGGCGTTGAGCATCACCCTGGTGCCATCGCTCAGCGTTACCAATGTGGTGGTTGCTGCCGGGGTAGAAACCACGCAATAGCCATCGCTCAGGGTCTGCTCCACCTGCTTGGGAGAAGTGACCTCCGAGAAAAGCTCCATGGAGAACTCCGTAGGTTGAGAAATCTCCTGAGATGAGCGGAATATAAAAAGGAAGAGGCTTGCCGCTACTGCAACTGAGGCAGTAATCCAAGCCAGGATTCGGGCTTTAGAAACCTTTCTGGAAGAAGATTCACTTCCGATTTCGTTTCCATTTTCTCTTCCAATTTCATCCTCTATCTTTTTCTCAGCCAATTCATCTTCTGCCTTCTGTAGATGTTCCTCCTCAGAAGAAATATGCTTCTTCTCGAAAGCTTCCCAAGCCGCCAGCGTTTCTTCCTTCAAAGGCTCATCGCCCAAGGCTTCCCCGAATATCTGGGAAAGCCGGGCATCAGAAACATTTCCTGAAGCTTTCTCAGAAACATTTTCTGATACAGAATCCTTTCTATAATCCAGTTCTTGATCTTGATTCTTATTCATGATTTTTCCTCCTAATTCTCTATGTTTGTATGCTTCATTCGCTCGCGCAAGATGGCGAGTGCCTTGGAAATATGCTTCTTCACGGTGTTGGGACTGATGCCCAGCCTGTCGGCTGCCTGCTGATAGGTGAGATGCTCGAAATAGCAGAGGCGGAGAATCGTACAGGTGGGTTCCTTCAGCTCCCTCGCTATCTGCTCCGCCTGTTGCAGCAGGCACTCGTGCTCCTCATACTGGGTACTCATATCATACCGGGTGGCCTCTATCAGCGCCTCCACGTTGGTCTGTTCTACCTGCTGGTGCTTGAGCCAGTTGAGGCAGGCATTTCTCACCGATGCATAGAGCCAGCTCCTCCTTGTTTCCATCTGCAAGGAGGAGAATTGGTTCCACGCCTTCTCGAAAACATCTCCCACAACGTCACGGGCCTCGTTGCCGTCTCCCAAAAGGGACACGGCATAACGCACCAATCGAGGATACATTTCCAGGAATAGCTGCTTAAAGTCGTTGTCTTTCGCTCTGTCCTGCGCCACTACCTTTATATTTATTTCTCGTTGCATTGAATGTGTATTTCACACAGATGCCAACTTTCTGATTATCTGCGTATCGGGTTAACGTGCGATGCGACTGCGTGCCGTTTGCCTCGAAATAATAATATCCTGTATGCAAGAGGTCTTGCAATACAAACACCATCTTAAGGGCATCATTCTTCATGAAATTCTTGGAAACCCGGAACTGCATGTTGCCCATACATTTCTTTCTTCCGTGTCCCATCTCTGCATTCGTGCTGACATTGCCCGAAAGATTCATGAACCATCGGTGGGGAAGCCTCAGATTGTTGTTCATGCTGAATGTAAACTGAGGCTGGTTTTTGCCAAACTTGGGAATATTGAGATGATCTACATTATCATGACTGTAGTAGACACTCGCCGTGAGGTTAGGATACCAGATTCCAAACGAAGGCGCCACACGGATATTGGCTCCACAATAGTAGGAATGAGGTACCGAAGCCATCGTCTCCAAAAGCACACTCGGATGATTCACCTCGTCGTAAGGCTTATACCAGGTCATGTACATATCAAGTACATAGTTGTAGTAAGCCATGAACGACAGCCACTTGTAATTGCCCGAGAGATTGAAGCTGTGCTGCTTCTGAGGTTTGAGATGAGGGTCACCGGACTTGTACTCGTACTTGCTTTCGTAGTCGATGCTGCTCTGAAGCATGACGTAGATAGGACTGTACTTGTTCAGACGATAGGAGAAGGCAAGATTCAGATTATCCTTGCTGTAGCCGACGGATAGGAAGGGAATCCAATTCCTGTAGCTGGGACTCTGTTCTGCCTGCAGCACATCCTTCTCGTAATAATCGGTCTTCTGATATTCGTATCGCAAACCGGCACCATAATTCATGCGTCCGATACTTAGATAATACTCCAGGAATCCGGCATAGATAGACTGACGGATGTGATTGAAGGCATCGGCAGAAAAGCCGCTCTGGGTGAAGTCGTTGTGGCGGTTGGTAAACATCTCTTCCGTTCCGAAGGAAAGCCTACCCTTCCACAATGGTCCCGACACCACCAGCTTGGCAGCATAGAGATTACTCCTCACCTTGCTCTCTGATTCCGCATCCAGCTGTCCGTCGTTTATCGCCGTCTGGGACCTCTGACTCACCTTGTTATAGAAGTCGCCATTGAAATTGATGTTCCATTTGCCGAAATCACCATTATAATAGGCATTCACGCTATGCGACCAATGGGGCTTGCGTTTCGAAAACAGATCTACGCCCATGCTTTCCGTCAGTTTGCCATCCTCCCACACATCGGTAGCTCCCCAGCTGTGGGTGTAGTTGTTACCTATTATATTGGTTGTTTCATAGCGCATACCCAGCGATTGCTTCTCGGAAATCTCATAGTTGAATCCCGTGTTCAGGAGAATGTCTCCACTATTGGCATTCGTGGTTCTACGGCTGTTGAATTCCCAGTCGCTGGTAGTATGGAGCTGGGTTTCGGAATGGGCGGTGGTGTGCGAGCGATTCAATCCCACTCCCACTTCGCCGAAGATATCGAGTCCGCCCGTACGATAGTTCAACTGCACATCATCATAAGTATGAGGCGAATAACGGCCCTGCACATATTCAGAATAAAGGCTTCCGCTCAAGCCCTGTCCGCGCTTGCGAACGGCACGCAGACGGATTACGGCATTAGTCTTGGAGCCATACTGTGCTCCGGGAACGGTAACGATTTCTGCCTTCAGAATATCCTTGGCGCTCAATCGCTTGAGTTCGTTCAGATTCTCCAGTTTCCTGCCGTTGAGATAAATCTCGGGCGCCCCACGGCCGATGATTTCCCAACTGCCCGCTTCGCCCGAAACGAATGGCAACTGGCTGATCATATCTTCGGCAGAGCCCAGTTCGCCCAGGATGGTACCTGATACCAAGGTGGTGAAGGCACCGTCCTTGTACACCACATTGGGGCGGGTACTCTTGATGGTTACCGCCTTCAGCTGCTGGGTGTCGGGATGCAGACCGATGTGCATGGTAGGCTTGCAGGCCAGGGTCTGCGACTTATAGCCCACAAAAGAAACCTTCAGCACCACATCCTTATCGGCATAAGGAAGCACGAAACTTCCATCCTCTGCCGTTACGCAACCGGCCACATAAGCCTTGCTGACGGAGGAAATCAACACCACGTTGGCGAAAGGCAGAGGCTTCTGGTGCTCATCCACTACCCTGCCCTTGATCTGTTCCACCCGGGTTGTCTTGCCCGTGTATTGAACGGCAAAATAGGTGTTGTGCTCTACGAAGGAGAAAGGTTTCCCTTGCAGCACCATCTCCAGGGCTTCCTTCTGTCGCTTAGCCTGGATATTGGCAGTAACGCGATATTGGTCGGTAGCCTGATAGGCAAAGAGGATATTCTTCTCGCCCGCCTTTTCAATCTTCTTCAACACGGAAGTAAGCGTTTCGTTATGCACCTGAAAGGTCACACCTCTGCTTTGAGCAAATAGGGAAATGCTCAAGACAAGACACAGTATAAGGGAAGTCGTTCTTTTCATCATTTTTCTTGTTTTTATGATTCTACTTTGTTCATAATACAACATCCCCCTGGAATCGGGTACGCCTATTTTAAAAATTTTGTTGCAAAAATACAAAAATAATTGGGAATTGCAGCATTTTAGGAAGAAATGATTAACTTTGCAAACGGAAAAATCAGAAGACTGTAGATAATTGCAGAAAATAAATATTGTTAAATGCAGCGGATAACGCATAAGAGAATCAGAATTTCCTGGCTGCTGCTATTGGTTTACCTGCCGATGCTGCTGGCCGTTACGTTTCACCATCATGGTGAAGCGCAGGGAACTCATGCCGATTTCTATTGTGCCGATTGTGCCCATCATGTTCATCACGACGGCCATCTGACAGCCCTGCAGAATACCATGCACGACTGTGTGCTTTGCCAATTGCAAAGCACACCTTATCTGGCTCCATCCCTCGTGGTATGGGTTGCCATCACCGTGCTCCATCTCTCCCCTCGCCGTGCCTTCTGCTCTCCTTGCCTGTGCAGGGCGAAGGGGGTAAAATCTACCCGTGCTCCACCTTATTATCAGTTTTTATAAATAATTGAAAATTAACACAATAAGGTAATTAATAACATAATGAGAACAATATTGAAATCAATATTGCTGATGAGCCTATGCTCGTCGGCAACAGCCCCTGCTATGGCTATAAACGGAGCAGATAATAACAAGGAAAAGTCAAGCATTCATGGTATGGAAAACAGCGATTCAGTCAAGCACCAGCCTCTGACAGAATCGAGCGTGAAACTGAATGAAGTGGTGGTTACGGGATTGACTGGCAGCCAGAAACTCAAGCAGTTGCCCGCACCCATCTCCTTCGTTTCTGCCCGCCAGCTCGAAATGCAACCTTCTACCAACATCATCGACGCCATCGCCCACCAGCCAGGCGTTTCGCAGATTACCACGGGAAGCGGAATTTCAAAGCCCGTGATCCGTGGCCTGGGCTATAACCGCGTGGTAGTGGTAAACGATGGAATCAGACAGGAAGGACAGCAATGGGGCGATGAACACGGAATAGAAATCGACCCCGCTTCGGTTCATTCCGTAGAGATTCTGAAAGGTCCGGCAAGTCTCATGTATGGATCGGATGCGATGGCAGGCGTCCTCATCTTCCACTCCGCTCCTACCCTTGCCAAGGGCGACATGAGAGCAAATTTCTCAACGGGTTATCAAACCAACAACGGACTTTTTGATTATTCGCTCAACTTTGCCGGCAACCAGGGCGGATTTGTCTGGGACACCCGCTACAGCGGAAAGATGGCACATGCCTACAAGAATAAATACGATGGTTATGTATTCGGTTCATCACTCAGAGAGCAGGCATTCTCGCAGCTTCTAGGCTGGAACTACCGCCAGGGACATTCGCATCTCACACTCGATTATTATCATCTCACTCCGGGCATCGTAGAGGGAGAAAGAGATGAGAAAACGGGCGAACTGGAAATTCCGGATGGCTACGATGCCAAGAGTTACGGCAAACCGATGCCTTATCAGCAGATTCACCATTACAAGGCGGTGCTCGACAATTCCTGGTTCCTGGGCGACGGCAATCTGAAACTCCTCTTGGGTTATCAGCAGAACCGCCGTCAGGAGTTTGAGGAGGAAGAGAATCCGAAGGAATGCGGACTCGACTTCATGCTCCATACCATGAATTACGACCTGCATTATCTCTCGCCGGAAATGAATGGATGGAAGTTCTCTACGGGCATCAACGGCATGTGGCAGCAGTCGATTAATAAAGGTTCTGAATTTCTGATTCCAGCCTATCATCTCTTCGATTATGGTGTATTTGCCACGGTGAGCAAGGAGATAGGCAAACTGAACCTGAGCGGCGGCATCAGATACGATCATCGCCATCTGCACAGCGAGGCTTTGAGAGAAGAGGATGATGCTGAATCGAATGATTCTTTCCGCTTCCAGGCCTTTAAGCGAAGCTTTGAGGGAGTAACCGGAAGCATCGGATTGGCTTATGAAATCCTGCCCGATTTCAATCTGAAGCTGAACCTGGCAAGAGGATTCCGTGCTCCAAACATCAGCGAATTATCATCGAATGGTGTGCACGAGGGAACCCAACGATTCGAATTGGGAAATACCAGTCTGAAGCCGGAAAACAGCTGGCAATTCGACCTTGGTCTGGATTATTCTTCGCCTATCATTTCGGCAGAGCTCTCGCTGTTTGCCAATCGCATCAACCATTACATCTACAGTGAGAAGTTGGCAGATGAGAACAATCAGCCTGTCCTCATCAACGACACGCCAGTCTATCAGTTTACTTCGGGCGACGCCCGCATTCTGGGTGGTGAGGCAAGCATCGACATCCATCCTGTGGAGCATCTGCATATCGGCAACACCTTCTCCTACGTCAATTCGGTTCAGTTGCATCAGCCATCCGAATCAAAGTATCTGCCATTCACCCCAGCCCCTCGCTGGGTTTCGGATGTAAGGTATGAGTTTGTCTGCGACGGCAAGACTTTCGACCATCTCTTCGTAAAGCTACAGATGGATTGCAATCTCCGCCAGAACCATTATTTCGCAGCCAACGATACGGAGACCGCCACGCCATCGTACACCTTATTAAATATGTATGCCGGTACCGACGTGAAGCTCCATGGCAAGCGCCTCCTCTCGCTCTATCTTTCGGGCGAGAACCTTACCAACCGTGCTTACCAGAACCACCTGAGCCGTCTGAAGTATCTTGACGTAAACCAGGTTACAGGCAGAAGAGGCGTTTACAATATGGGCCGCAACTTTAGCATAAAGATAGTGGTTCCGATAGAGCTGTAACTCCCCTTTTGGAATAAGCAATTCCCATTTTAGGATAAGCAATTCCCATTTTAGGATAAGCAATTCCTCATCAGGAATCAGAATTTTGAATAAACAAGTGCCGATAAGGATACCAAAAGCTGCCGGAAAAGCAACTTTTGGCGCCATTATCGGCATTTTTTCGTCTAATAATTAGACAATAATGACCGCTTTTCGATGATATTTCGTAACTTTGCACCATGATAAAGAAACAAGGAACAATATTGATTGTTGATGACAACCGCAACATTCTTACTACGGTGAGGATGCTGCTGGAACCCATATTCGATGGCATCATCACCATCGCCAACCCTAACTCCATCCCAGCCAAACTGAGAGAGGAGCATCCCGACGTGGTGCTACTCGACATGAACTTCTCCAGCGGAATCAATTCGGGAAACGAGGGACTGTACTGGCTCAGGGAAATCAAGAGCCTCAGCCCGAAAACCGAGGTGGTGCTCTTTACCGCCTATGCCGACATCCAACTTGCCGTAACAGGCATCAAGGAAGGTGCCGCCGACTTCATCGTGAAGCCTTTTGAAAACGAGAAGATGATCCGCACGCTGGTAGAGGCTAGGGATAAGAACAAGGCTGTGGATAACGCTATTGGCAAAAAAGGTGGAAAACTTTGTGGAAAAGATGCACAAAGTGCTATGTATTGGGGAGATAGCGAAGTTATGAACAATTTGAGAAGCATTGTGGAAAAAGTTGCCGCAACCGATGCAAACATCCTCATTACAGGAGAAAACGGAACGGGTAAAGAGGTATTAGCCAACGAGATACACCGTTTTTCCACAAGATGCGGGAAAAAGATGCTGCCTGTGGATATGGGAGCCATTACGGAAACCCTTTTCGAGAGCGAACTCTTCGGTCATGTGAAGGGCGCTTTTACCGATGCCAAGGTGGATAAACCGGGCAAGTTTGAGCTTGCCGACGGCAGTACCATCTTCCTGGATGAGATAGGAAACCTATCCTATGGTCTTCAGGCAAAACTCCTTACCGCCCTGCAACGCAGAAGCATCGTAAGAGTGGGCGGAAGCACGCAGATTCCCATCAACGTACGACTGGTTTGCGCCACCAACCGCAATCTGCAGCAGATGGTAAACGATGGCGAATTCAGAGAGGATCTGCTCTATCGCATCAACACCATCCATCTGGAATTGCCTGCCCTGAGACAGAGAAAATCAGACATCGTTCCATTGGCAGAAAGATTTCTCCGTCAATATGGTGATTTATATAATAAGGTGAATCTCCGTCTTTCGGAAGAGGCAGAAAAAAAACTTACCAGTTTGCCATGGTACGGCAACATCCGTGAACTCCAGCACGCCATCGAGAAAGCCGTGATTCTATCTGACGGCGGAATGATTTCTGCCGAAGATATTGACGGCGGAAACCAGCAAAGAAGAGAGAAGCCCCTGGAAGAGGTTCAGACGCTTGATGAGATGGAGAGCCGAATGATAGAGAAAACCATCAGGGAATGTGAAGGAAATCTGTCGGTAGTAGCTGCAAGACTGGGCATTTCCCGCCAGACGCTTTATAATAAGATTAAGCGATATGGATTATAAACTAATTATAATTATCGTGCTTTTGCTCGTGGCTGTAGTGGGTTACATTCGCCTCTACCGCCACTATCGCCGTAACATCAAGAAGGTAACCTTCCTTTTTGATGCGATAGATAATGGGGATTTCTCCTTCAATTTTCCTACGGAGAAGAGGTTTAAGGAGGATAAGATTCTGCATCAATCCCTCAACCGAATCAAGCTCTTCCTGCAACATACGAGAGAGGAGCAGATAGATCGGGAGAAATATTACGAGCAGATTCTAAATGCGGTGGATACGGGCATCCTGGTGGTGGATAGTCACGACAACATCCTGCAACATAATCAGGCAGCCCTCCGATTGCTCGATACGGATGTGCTTACCCACATGAACCAGGTAAAAGGGAAACTGAAGGATGAACACCTGGCAAAGCATGAGACGCAAGCCATGCTGAAAGACAAGCACGTGCGCATCATCGCCCTGAGCGACGTGAGCCACGAACTGAGCAATCAGGAGGTGGATTCTTGGATCAAACTGATTCGTGTGCTGACCCATGAAATCATGAATACCATCACGCCGGTTACTTCGCTGAGCGAAACTCTACTGAAAGAATTGGGCAGCAAGGAGCTGCTGATTGCAGATAACGAATCTGATGATTTACATTCTCCAGGCAAATTGATAAAGGTTTCAGAGAAACCACAATCTGCTGAGCAAGCGAAGCTGAAGCAAGGCTTGGAAACCATCCACAAAACAGGAACAGAACTGTTGGCTTTCGTCAACAACTATCGCCGCTTCACCCATGTTCCCCAGCCTCAGCCTGCTCTTTTCTATGTGGAACCATTCCTGGAAAGAATGGCGCTGCTCTGCAACCACGAAGTAGAGATAGAAGTTTCTCCCAAGGATTTGCTGACCTACGCCGACGAGAGCCTCCTTTCTCACGTGGTAACGAATCTTCTGAAGAATGCCGTAGAAGCTTTCAAGGAAAAGGGAAAGTTATCTGCAGAAAGAAACAAGCAAGATGGAAATGAGCAGGGTAGGAACAAGCAGGAATGCCGCTCCGCGGATTTGCAATCCGCGGCAAGCAAGAAGGCATTTATCCGTCTCCAAGCCTACGCCAACGCTCAGGAATCCATCATCATCGACGTGAGCAACAACGCCGGTCTCATCCCCGAAGATGTAGCCTCCCACATTTTCATCCCGTTCTTCACCACGAAGCCGGAAGGAAGCGGAATCGGTCTCTCCCTCTCCCGCCAGATTATGCGAGTAAGCGGTGGCAGTCTCTCGCTCCATCAGGACAAGGCGCAGGGAATCACCACCTTCCGCATCATCATCCCATAACATAAGCACATTTTTTGAGAGAAAAGTTTGGTGTTTATCCGTAAAAATCGTATCTTTGTCCCCACAAATACAGAAGATTATGGCATTCGAAAAGGAAATCAAGGAATACGAGGATTTGAGACGCAAATATCAAACCCTTATCATCAATAAAATGGATAGAGAAGAGTACATTAAATATAACGAAGTACTCTTCTCTACCCATTCGTGCGCCATTGAAGGCAACTCATTCTCCGTAGATGATACCCGGGAACTGAAGGAGAAAGGCCTGGGGATGATTCCTGCCGGAAAGACTCTCTTCGAGGCTTTCGAAATGCTCGACCACTTCGAAGCCTTCGAGTACATGATGCAAAACACGCAGCATCCACTCGACGAGAATTTTCTGAAAGAAATCAACAGGCGGGTTACCAGCCATACGCTTTCCTATCGTTCCCCAGAAGCTATTCCGGGCGAATACACCACCACGGACATGGCAGCAGGCGACACGGTATTTGGCGACCACGAAGAACTCATCGCCAGAGTTCCCAAGCTGTTGGAATCTACCGAAAAAGCCATCGTTTCGGCAGCCGTTCATCCCATGATTCTTGCCGCCCGCTTCCATGGCTTCTACGAATATCTTCATCCGTTCCGTGATGGGAATGGAAGAACAGGACGACTCATCAGCAACTACATTCTCTTAAGATTGAATCATCCTCTCCTCATCATCCCATCCGAAGCCCGACAGGAATACATTTCTGCCCTCCGCATGATTCGTACGGAAGCAACCGATGAGCACCTCATCCGCTTCTTCTTCAAGATGGCAATACAAAGAATGGAAGAAGAGCTGAAGCAGAAAGAGGCCAACACCAAGCGATTTATGACATTCCTCTTCTAATGAAGCATAGCGTCATACGCTCAGAAGTGACAGAAGCACTAAAGCTGATTGCCCTCCGCCTCCACAATTTGTCCATCAAACAGGCGGATGGTGCGATGGGCTATCTTGGCATCATGCTCATTATGCGTTACCATGACGATGGTGGTGCCCTCGTGGTTCAGCTCAGTAAGCAGATGCATCACCTCGGCACCATTCTTGGAATCGAGGTTACCCGTAGGCTCATCGGCTAGGATGAGCTTCGGACCAAAGACCACGGCACGGGCGATGGCTACTCGCTGCTGCTGACCACCTGATAGCTGGTGAGGGAAGTGCTTGGCACGATGGCTGATGGCCATTCGCTTCATAATCGCCTGCACCTTTGCCTTGCGCTCCGCCTTCGGAATGTTGAGGTAGGTAAGAGGAAGCTCGATGTTCTCCTCTACATTCAATTCATCTATCAGGTTGAAGCTCTGGAACACAAATCCGATTTCTCCCTTTCTCACATCCGTACGCTCCTTTTCCTTCAGATTTGCCACCTCGTAATTACCCAGGGAATATTTTCCTGAAGTTGGGTTATCCAATAATCCAAGGATATTGAGTAAAGTGGATTTGCCACAACCTGATGGTCCCATAATGGCGACAAACTCGCCGTCTTCTACTGTGAAAGATACGTTATTTAAAGCAATCGTCTCCACATCTTCTGTGCGGAATGACTTGCAAAGATTCTCTATTTTAAGCATTTTCTTATCTTTTTACTTTTTTACCTTTTTACTTTTAATTTTATTCATCCTTGAGATATTTCACCGGATTACTGTTAGCCACCTTGTAGCAGTTGATGATGACGGAAAGCCCGATGATGACGAGCAAGATGATGGTAACGCCGACAAACAACAAAGGCGTCATCGTAATCTTCTCGCTGAACGACATGAGCCATTGTCTGGCTATCAGCCAAGCCCCCAAATCTCCCACGATGATGCAAGGCAAGGCAATCTTCATAATGTCCTTCAGGAAAATGCGAAGAATATCCTGCACCTTCGCTCCGTTCACCTTTCTTATCGCAATCTCCTTGCGGCGGCGGTTCACCTCATCACTCGTATAGCCCACCAATCCGAAGAGGGCGATAATCATCGTTACGATGCCGGCTACCAGGATTCCGTTGCGGAAATTAAGCTGGGAAGCATACTGGTTAGCCAATTCAGAAGCATAACTCTTCACGATGACCTTATTGTTCGGATACATCGCCTGTACCTTCGATTGCAACTCCGACAACGATTCTTCCCTTAGTTCTTTAAACTTAACCAACATATAATAAGCTGTCTTGGCAGAATAGAAATACAAGTCAGGAAATCCATTCATTCCATCACCACCAGTTTCCGCAGCCCCCCAGCGAATATTCTTGCTCACGCCACAAATGGTAAAGATATTATCATCATGTCCCGTACAGGTAATTTGCTTGCCAACTACGCCATCCTTCCAATGCCACGTCTTGATGAGTTTCTCTGCACCTCGTTCATCAATAATAACCTGGCGGCAACTGTCATTTCTTTCCGTAAAGAAAGAGCCCTGAACGATAGGAATATTCATCATCTTGAAGAAATTATCGTCCACTCCCGACATCTCCATGATATTAAAGGTTTTCTTATCATCACCAGGTACTCCAATCATATTTCCACTACGATCATACCCATCGAGCGGAACATTGTAAGTAGAACTGCAATCCTTGACATTCGGCATTCGCCTGATTTCTGCCAGACATTGGTTGCGCTGGTCTCTATTGCTGGCATCTACCGAAACAATAGCCACATGATCGTAATCATACCCAGGATTGAGCCCCAACATCAGCTGGTATTGACCATTCACGATGTAAAGCAAACTGAACAGCAAACCAGAGATAACGAACTGGATGCCCAGCAAACCAAGTTTCCATCGGTTGCGATTCTCATTATAACCACGGAAAGCGATGGCTACAGGAATCCTGTTGTAAAGCCAACCTGGCAGCAAGCCGCCAACCAGCAGTACCAGAATACAGATAGCCACCAATATCCAACTGCCACGATTAAGCACCAACGTGCTTACCGGAGCAGAGAGGAAGTTTTCGATGGTTCCCTTGCAAAGAAACACAAGAACAGCCGCAAGAACAACCGCCAACCCCACATGCACCAAAGCCTCAGAGAAAATGATGGCATGAATGTTCTTCGATTCGGCACCATAACACTTACGGACAGCCATTTCGCGAGAACGACCCACAAGATTTCCCACGATGATAAGCAGATAGTTCATCACAGAAGTAAAGAGGAGGACAAAAGCGATAATTCCCATAATCCATCCCATCTTCTTGACATAAGGGTCTTGGGTGTAAACATCGCTCAATACCGTGAAATCATAGTTCAGTTCTATTCCCATATTCTTCATCTCCTTCAAAGGAAAATGATCCTCTCGCATCTTATTCACGTAAGGCTTGAGTTCTTTTGCCTCATACCCCTTTGCCAACCGGATGTAGGATCTATAGCTATCATTTCCCACCCATTGACCTCTGCCATCATAGGAATATACGTATGGCACACTACACCTCGACAGAATCATCTGCGTACCATGAAAGGATGAACCCCAAGGAAACGCTTCGAAAACACCATAGATGGTAAAAGTGGTTCCCGGATATTTAGAAAGCGTGAAATGCTTACCAACAACATTACCACCTATCTTTGCTGCCGTTTCTGAATCGATGAGACAGGATAAGGGTTGGGATAAAATCTGTTTAGCCTTGCCTATCAATATCTTCTGTGGAAAGACATCGAAGAAACAACTGTCTGCCATCCTGATATTGGCAGAAACGATGTTCTGGTCTTCCATCTTGCATTGGGCATCATCATAAAAATAGCAAGTACTTGTTGCAGCTTCCACCATAGGCGCATATTGCTTTACACCTTGGGCGGTGGCTCCTGAAGTATTGGTAAACTCCATGGTTTCGCCATGGTTAGTACCCACTTCCGAAATCAGATACGTCCTTTCCCATCCTGGAAAGTACGTATCGTAAGTCTGCTCGAAATAAATCTCGGCAATAATTACCGAACTGATTGCCAATCCGAGCGCCAGACACAAGATCTTCACGAAATTGTGCTGGCCCCTTCGAGGCAGATTCTTGAATGCGTTAATAATATGATTCATATCAAATATCCTGTTTCAAGGGCGTTAGCCCAATTTATCACTAATCACTACTAGTTAATCATTACTAACTAATCACTACTAATTAAAAACCAATACATCATTATCCTTATATGCTTCATAGCCGCTAACGATGACTTGTTCACCCGGCTCCAAGCCCTCAATTACCTCATAATATTGAGGATTCTGGCGACCGATGGTTATCTTGCGGCGATAAGCCTTCTTGCCACTCTTGTCTAATACAAAGATCCATTGACCGCCCGTTACACTATAAAACGTGCCTTTAGGGATAATTATTGCCTGCTTCGACTGACCGAGTTGCAAATCTACATAATAGGTCTGACCGGTTCGGATGTTGACAGGACGAACGCCCTTGAAGACGAAGTCGATACGGAACCTGCCGTCTCTTACCTCGGGATAAACCTTGCGAACCTGCAGGAGATAATGCTTGCCGTTCTGGTCGAAAGTGGCAGTAAGCCCCGGTTTTACCCGATCGATATAATGCTCATCCACTTGCGCCTGCACCTTGAAATCGCTGAGGTCGTTGATGACTCCTATCTTCTGTCCAGCCTGGATGCTCTGTCCCAACTCCACATCGAGCAAACCGATTTCGCCCGAAATGGTGCTGCGGATGTTCAGCTTCTCCTTGCGCTGGCGAACCAGCTGCACATTCTTCTGCATGGCTTCCAGATTATCACCCATCTGATCCATCTGCGAACGGCGGAGCTGTGCATCCTTCTTCAATCGCTTGCTGATGAGCGCATGCTTCTTGACGGCAAGGTCATAATCTTCCTTAGCCTTCAGATACTCCTCGCGCGAATTGAGTTCTTCCTTGTGCAACGCCTCCTGATGCTGATAGGAACGGCGCTTGGTAATGACATCCTGCGAAAGCGACAGTTCCTCGTTGCTATTGTTCAGACGGTCCTGCTCCATCGAAATCTGGGTGTTGCGAAGCATGTCCTGCTTTTCGGCAAGTTCGCTTTCGGCATTCAGAATCTCCAGGTCGAGATTCGAATTGCTCAGTTTCACGATTACATCGCCCTTGTTCACGTGGGCACCTTCATCCACCACTTTCTCTAGAACAATACCGCCTTCCTCGGAACTGATCTGTACCACGGAGATAGGAACCACCTGTCCATCCACAGAAACATAATCGTTGAACTGCGCCTTCTCCACGGTTCCGATGCTCAATCCCTTCCTGTCCACCTTCAGAGTGGAAGAGAAATTGCTCAATCCCAACCAAATGAGGACTGCGATCAAAACCGCTCCTCCGCCAATCCACGCCCAGTACTTGCGAGGCACGAGATATTTTTTCTTTTCTATCTTTATATCCATAATTTATCTTATTAAATTTTCTCCCTGATAATAAGCAACCAATCTCTGTTTGATGATGAGCAGCATCTGCATCTGGAGTTCCTTGATTCTGCTTTCCAGAAGCGTCTGGGCTGCGGTATGAAGATCGAAGGTGGAAAGCATTCCTTCCTCAAACTTCCGGCTCGACATGTGATAGGCGAGCGAATCGGAGGCCACCTTCTTCTGCATCTGATGCAACTCCTTGGCGTAACCCTCTGCATCCATCATCGCCTGGGCTATTTGGTCGTGAAGCTTGCGCCTGGTTTCCTCCAGGTTCACCTGTGCCAGTTGCCAGTCGTTGCGTGCTTTCTTCACGCTGTGCCAGCGGTCGCTATTATAAATAGGTATGGAAAGGGTCAACGCGAGGTATTCGCCCTGGTTGTTGCGAAACTGCGAGGCAAACCCATCGTATTGCCCTTTCTGAGAGAGATTCTTATAATAGTTGGTAGAAATGCCGCCACCGAGAGAGAGTGATGGCAGCAATCTGCCTTTTGCTATCTTATAATCATACCGTGCCCGCTCCACTTCGTATTCTGCCGACTTCAAATCGGGAGAAATATGCTGGAAGCCCTGGTAAACGGTTTCGTAGTTTACTCCAGATTCAAAAACCTCTTTATTATCAGACGTTAACTTCAAATTCTGCTCCTCATTAATCTGGATTTTCAGTTCTTCATCCACCGGAAAATTCATCGCCGATTTCAAGGCGAGCAGACTCTGTTTTGCCACATTCTCCTGATGCGTAAGATTGTATTCATCTTCTGCCACCTGCGATTCCATCTGCACCACATCCGGTCGGCCTTTCTCGCCCAGTTCATACAGTCGCTTCATCTTAGCCAGCATCCGCTTGCTTTCGTTCAGTTTCTCGCTTGCTATCCGAATGCTTGCCTCAGCATAGGCAGCATCCACATATTTCTGCATCACGTCGATGGCACGGTCGTCCTGAATCTTCTGCATCGCCGTGGCTGAATAATCCCGGCTCAGCTTAGCCTGCTTCAAGGCGTTGATGGTGGCGAAACCATCGAAGACATTCAGTTCGGCATAAAGCTGATAATAGTTGTTGAATGTCGTTACATTATTATAAGTATTGGTTTCCGGGTCGATGTTTCGTCCCCAGGCATACTGTCCCTGCACGCCGCCCGTAACGGTAGGCAGGAATCCTGCCACAGCATGCTGGTAATCCTGCTTGCGCTGGCGGGCGTTTACCACCTCCCGCTTCACTTCCGTGGCGTGCTCCACGGCGTATTTCATGCAGTCGTCAAGGCTCCAGCTCTGTGCCGAAGCGCCAGCCGCCCAGACCAACCATCCTATCAATATTCCTATTCTTTTCATAATCTTCTTCATTTTGGCATGATAAAGACAAGAGCCGTGCCAAAACAGCATTTCTCCTGATAATCAAACCATTAAATAAAAACTCTCATAAAACAAACTGTCCAACAATTAGACACCACCGTCTAATTGTTGGACAGTAAACCGCAGCTCAAAGCTAATCATTCGAAACCAAAAATCAAAGCTGATCATTTACCGCATCCACCACTTGTCCATCAAACAGATTGATGATGCGACTGGCGTAGGTAGCATCGTGCTTGGAGTGCGTCACCATCACGATGGTGGTTCCCTCTTCGTTCAGTTCGCTGAGCAACTGCATCACCTCCATACCATTCTTGGAATCGAGGTTACCCGTAGGCTCATCGGCAAGGATGATGCTAGGCTTGCCCACCACGGCACGGGCGATGGCAACTCTCTGCTGTTGACCGCCCGAAAGCTGATGAGGATAATGCTTGGCACGATGGCTCAGCTTCACCTTTCTCAATATCTCGAGCACGCGCTCCTTGCGCTCCGCCTTTCCCACTCCGAGGTATTTCAGCTGTAAATCCACATTCTCCTCAACGGTAAGTTCGTCGATAAGATTGAAGTTCTGGAACACGAAGCCGATGCGACCCTTGCGATAGGCGGTACGCTCACGCTCCTTCAGATGGCCCACTTCCTCGTTATTCAACCAATACTTGCCCTCCGTAGGACTATCCAGCAAGCCCAGGATGTTCAGCAAGGTTGACTTACCGCATCCCGAAGGACCCATGATGGCGATAAACTCGCCATCTTCTACCTCTATGTTTACGCCGTTCAGGGCGATGGTTTCCACCTCTTCCGTGCGGAATATTCTAGTTAAATTCTCTGTTCGTATCATCGTTAGAAATCTTTTTTATCGTTAGAAATCTTTTTTAAAGTTTATGACTCATTATTCAGCCTTGATGCTGTCTATCGGATTCGACATCGCCGTACGCAGGGTGCAGCCGATAACCGAAACAAAGGCTATCAATAAAGTAAAGACGGCACCAGCCAGCAACACCCACCAAGGGAAGGAGATGCGATGGACGAAATCCATAAGATAAGTCTGCATCAGCTTCACGCAGATAGGGATGGCGATGACCACAGCCACCAGCGAACTGACGAGGAATCTCTTAGCCAGTTGCCAAGCCGCATCCCCAATCGAAGCGCCCATCACCTTGCGCAGGGCAATCTGACGCTTCTGCTGGTTACCGTAATAAACCGACATTCCGAAGAGACCCAGGGCAGAAATCAGGATAGAGATGCTCATGAAGGTGATGATGAGCACCATCATATTATGCTTGTCCTTGAGGTTGTTCTTCAGCGTATCATCCATATACTCCACCTGCATTTCCGCAGGAACGCCCATCAGTTCCTTAGCCACCTGCTTGCAGGTACTCCGGATAGCCTGCAGCGCCTGGGCATGATCGCTACGGGTTTTCACCAGAACTGTCCATCCACGCTGCTGCGGGGTAATGACTCCAATGGCATTATGCTCCGTTTTTTCATTCTCGCTCAGCGCATCTCCACTATGGTAATCGGCAATCACGCCACACACCTCGTATTCATGCTTTCCATCCTTCATTCTCATTCCGAACCAAGGCTTGTGGGCAGAAACGCCATAGGCACGCTTCGCATCTTCCGTTACCCAAATCTTTCCATAGGCTGGCTCGCAATACTGCTCAATCACCCTGACTCCCAGCATCTTCATCGCCGTGGAATCTACCATGAACATACGGAGCATTCCTATCAGTTTTTCATTGTCATCATGCACGCCATTTCCCCAGCTTCTGATAGGATTGGCGTTGCCGTAAGTTGCCTCTTCCACCTCTGGAAGCGCTTTCAGACGGTTTTTGAGAATAGACATCTTCTCCGGCGAACCATCCAAGGAAGAAATGATGGAAACAATATCCTTCGTCTGATAACCCAACGGCAAATCGGCAAGATGCTTCATCTGGAGCATCATCGTTATCGCCATGACTACCAGCGTGATACTGATGACGTTCTGGGCTACGATAAATATCTTGCTGAACCACATCTTGCTGCGCATGCGGATGGTTCCCTTCACCACATCTATCGGATTGAAACGGGAAACCACGATGGCAGGAAGGATTCCCGCAAAGATGGAGATGATGACATAAGCCAACGGCAGGAACCACAGAAGGTCGAAGGAATGGAACAGGTCGATTTTCGTATCCAACATAGAATTGAACAACGGAATGAATGCCCAGGAAATCAACAAGCCCAGCAGGAAGCAGACTGCCGTGAAGAGCGCCGACTCCTTGAGATAGCGAAGCATCACGCCCCCTACCGATTCACCCAGCAGTCTTCGGGTAGCCATCTCCTTCGCACGGTTGCCAATCTGAGCCACCGTAAGATTGATGTAGTTGAACAAGGCAGAAAGCAGCAGAACCAGCGCCACTACCAGGAGGATATTCACGAGAGTACGATTGCCATGCTTGAAAATATCGACACTATCAGCCGTAAAATGAATCTGGTCCCATCTTACAAACTGGCAACCCCACATAAAGCTGACTCCATCCGAATCCTTCTTCCATCCCTTCCAGTAGTTCATGTATTTGCCGAGCAAGGTCTGTCTCACTTTTTCCGGGTCAGCATCCTTTGCCAGTCGCGCCACCGTAGTGCAGGAGCCAAACTGATCCATCGCCTGAGCCTCAGCTTCTATCAGTTTCATCGACACGAAAATATCGTATGGGTTAAGAAGGTCCTCACGGTCGAAATCCTCCATGATTCCCACCACCTTGAGTTGCAGCTTACCGCATTGGATGGTACGGCCGATAGGATTGGCGTTGCCGAAGGCTTTCTTGGCAAAAGATTCCGAAACCATTGCCTGATGAGCATCCGAAAGGAGATGATCAGGCGCACAACCACGGCATTTGTAACCCATAAACTGGGAGAAGTTCGGGTCGATAGCCAGATATTTTGCCTCATAATACTGTCCATCTATCATGGCTCCCTGCGGAGCATAATATTCACCAAATCTTGTCCATCCCTTGATTTCCGGGATGGAAGGAAAGAATTCCTTGGCTGTGCCCCAGGTCATTCCGAGATAATCGCCTGAACCTGCAACATAGAGTTCCTTCGCCAGTTTCTGATTCGTTCCCACACGATACTCTGCAGTAGCATAGGAAACGAGTATCAGCACAAAAGCCAGTGCCACCGAGAGACCCAAGGCCTCTATGGTGGCATAAAGCTTGTTGCGTGATAAGAATTTCACATAACTTTTCATCATATACTCATTTATTTTTTGTTTCACTTAAATCAAACGATAAAGGAAGAATACCATCTCCCTGTTTTCGTTAGCTGCTGCAAAGTTACGGCTTCTCCCGTTTTCTGCCAAGATTTCCGGCAGCCCGGAAGGTGGATTGTATGAATTTCATACACTCTATTGTATGATTATCACACAACAATCCCGTTTTTGTTTGTCGTTTCGGGAAAAAAGCGTACTTTTGCAAACAAAAAAATAAAAGATATGAAATACGGAACCCTTCTTGTCATCGACGATAATCCGTCGATACTCACGGCGCTGAAAATCTGTCTGGGCAATACGTTCGAACGGATTCTCACCCTGCCCCGCCCCGATACCGCCCCTATGTTGCTGCAACAGGAGCAGGTAGATCTCATCCTGCTCGACATGAACTTCTCGCTCGGCGTAAACAGCGGTCAGGACGGCTTGCTCTGGCTCCGCACCTTCCGCCGGCTCCACGCCCACATCCCCGTGGTACTCATCACCGCCTTTGCCGACGTGCAGCTAGCCATCAAGGGATTGAAAAGCGGAGCCGCCGATTTCGTCACCAAGCCCTGGGATAATGACGAACTCATCAGAACCCTAAAAGATGCCATCGACCGAAGCCAGGAAGTGGAGACTCTGGAGAGCATCGAGACCACTCATATCCACAAGGTGGTGGATCAATGCCACGGCAACATCTCTCGTGCCGCCGAACTGCTCGGCATCACTCGCCAAACGCTTTATGCCAAGCTCAAGCGATAATTCTTTATCACAATCATTCATGATTATAAACATCTGATATGAACACCATTTTCCACATATATATAATAGGTATCATACTCCTCGTCATAGGAGGTATCATCTATCTCTTCTTGCGTCACCAGCGCAACCTGAAGAGCCGTGCCTTCTTGATGCAAGAGGCTATTCGCAATGGCGATTACTCCTTCCGCCTATCCACCAAGGGATTACTCTTTGGAGAACGAGCCTTGCAGCAAGCCCTCAACGACATGGAGAACGACATCGGCAGACTGGTGGCGCAGCACGAGGTGGAATCTTGGCAAAGGCTAACCCGTGTGCTCACCCATGAGATTATGAATGCCACCGCCCCCATCTCCAGCATCTGCCAAGCCTATCTTAGCAATCCCGACATCCAAGGTTCGTCTTATGAGGAAGGCATCCGAGCCATTCGAGATACCAGCAAATCGCTCACCAGTTTTGTGGACAGCTACCGCAAGCTCACCCAGCTACAAAATCCTGTCATCGAGAACATTCCACTCAAGGATTTCGTGGAAGGCATCAAGCCGCTCTATCCTCAGATAGAATGGCACATCCATATCCCCGAAGATGCCACCTGGTCTGCCGACAAGAACATGCTGCGCCAGGTATTTATCAATCTGACCAAGAATGCCATCGAGGCTCACGCCTCAGCCATCGACATTCGATGCTTCCACAAACATCCAGAGAGCATCGAGAGTTCACAATTCTCAGGCATCTATTTCAGCAACAATGGCGACCCCATCCCTGCCGATGTGGCAAAGGAGATGTTCATCCCCTTCTTCTCCACCAAACCATCAGGTTCGGGCATCGGCCTCTCCATCTCCCGCCAGATGCTGATGATGCAATCCATCAATCTCTCCCTTGCCGAGCACAATGTGGCAGGCTATCATGTAACATTCCGGATGGAATGAAATATATAATAAAGAAGATGAAACAAAAACTTTTGGTGGTTTCAAGGCTTTTATGTACTTTTGCAAGCGAAACTTACAAATAAAATAATAACATACAATATGAAGAATCTAAAAACAATTATCTTTACCGCTTGCGCCCTGTTCTCACTCGGCGCAGTAGCCTCAACCGAGCATACCACCGTGCAGGGCGACCATGGCAAACTCGATGTAGTCATCCAGCGTCCAGACAATGATGCTGCCAATGGCAACGGAAGCCAAGCAAATGCCAAAGCGAAGGCAGGCAAGAAGACTCCGCTCCTCGTGCTCTGCCATGGATTTGGCGGCAATAAGGAGGGAAAACTCTTCGACTGCCTCGTAGACAGCCTCAACAAGAAAGGCATTGCCGTGCTCAGATTCGACTTCAATGGCCATGGCAAGAGCGAGGGAAATTTTGAGGATATGACCGTACTGAATGAGATAGAAGATGCCAAGTGCATCTTGCGCTATGCCTCCTCGCTGCCTTGGGTGAGCAAGATTGCGATGGGCGGCCACTCACAAGGTGGCGTGGTTACAGCCATGACCAGCGGACAGCTAGCCGCACAAGCTGACAAGGATATCAAGAAGATACAAGCCGTGGTGCTCCTTGCCCCTGCCGCCGTGCTCCGTGACGATGCCCTGCGTGGCAATACATTCGGCAAGATGTACGACCCCAAGAATCCTCCAGCCAAGATAGAGATGTGGGACGGCAAGGCCCTGGGTGGCAACTATATCCGCACAGCCACCACTCTGCCTATCTACGAGACGGCCAAGAACTACCACGGAGCCGAGTGCATCCTGCATGGCGATGCCGACCGAGTAGTGCCTTACACCTATGGTCAGCGTTTCCACTATCTGAACAAGAAGAGCGAATGGCACTTGATGACCGATGCCGACCACGGATTCGGAGGTCAGGAAGAGCAAGCCGCTCATATCGCCAGCGATTTCTTGGCTAAAGTTTTGAAGTAAAACATCCATTTACCAGCAATAGCATAAAAGTCCTTAACATATAGTACAATCCACTATATGTTGAGGGCTTTTTATTTTTTTAGCAAAATAATTATGGCTATTTGTGGATAATTGTTTATTTTTGCATTGTCATTACGACAAAAGCATTACTAGATAAATTGTAAAACAGCATTAAATAAGTTATAACAGAAAACATAAAATAACACATTAAACTTTACAACAAAACGAATGATGACAATAGAAGAATACAGAGCTGCCATCTTACAGGCACTGCTCGATGCTAAGAACGAAGACGGTACTCCTGCGCTCAGCGAGAAGGAAGCTACCGAGGCTCTCAATGGATTTACCGACGATGAGCTGCAAGATGGTATCCTTTGGAATACACCTCAGGACGTGGCAGACATCATCCTCGAAGGTTAAGAGATACCAAGCAAGAGCCTACGCAGATGAGATATTTTTATGTATTGTGCAAAGAAACAAGTCGTTTTCTTTGCACAATTCAATTATTATTTGTAAATTTGCAGCCGCTTAAGCGATAAGGGTAACTATTTTCCCCTCATCGACAAGCTATAAATAAATAGATTTTTTACCGGTAAAAAAAGATATAAAGATAATGAAGATAGAAAACGAAATCATCAGCTCTGTCATCGCGGCGGTGAAGGAGCTTTATGGTCAGGACGTACCTGAAAAGATGGTAGCCCTGCAGAAGACCAAGAGTAATTTCGAAGGTAACCTTACCCTCGTCGTATTCCCATTCCTCAAAATGTCAAAGAAGACTCCTGAGAGAACTGCACTCGAGATTGGTGACTACCTGAAGGAGAACTGCGCTAACGTTATCGCAGACTTCAACGTGGTTAAGGGTTTCCTCAACCTTTCTATCGCTCCTGCCGCTTGGGTAGGACTCTTGAACACCATCAACGCTGACCCTAAGTTCGGCGAGAAGCCAGTTACCGAGAATAGCCCGCTCGTCATGATCGAGTACTCTTCTCCTAACACCAACAAGCCTCTCCACCTCGGTCACGTGCGCAACAACCTCCTCGGCTGGTCATTGGCACAGATTATGGAGGCCAACGGCAACAAGGTAATCAAGACAAACATCGTGAACGACCGTGGTATTCACATCTGCAAGTCTATGCTCGCTTGGCTCAAGTGGGGCAATGGCGAAACTCCTGAGACTTCCGGCAAGAAGGGCGACCACCTCATCGGCGACTACTATGTAGCCTTCGACAAGCACTATCGTGAGGAAATCGCAGAGCTCAAGGCTCAGTACATAAAGGAGGGCATGGAAGAAGAAGCTGCCACAGAGAAAGCAAAGGCAGAGGCTCCATTGATCAAGGAGGCTCACGAAATGCTCGTGAAGTGGGAGAACAACGACCCTGAGGTTCGCGCTCTCTGGCAGAAGATGAACAGCTGGGTTTACGCTGGCTTTGATGAGACCTATAAGATGATGGGCGTAGGTTTCGACAAGATATATTATGAGTCAAATACTTACCTCGAGGGTAAGAAGAAGGTAGAGGAAGGATTGGAGAAGGGTCTCTTCTTCCGCAAGGACGACAACTCTGTTTGGGCTGACCTCACCAACGAGGGACTCGACCAGAAGCTCCTGCTCCGTTCTGACGGTACTTCTGTTTATATGACTCAGGACATCGGTACTGCCGACCTCCGCTTCAAGGACTTCCCTATCGACAAGATGATCTACGTAGTAGGTAACGAGCAGAACTACCACTTCCAGGTACTCTCTATCCTGCTCGACCGTCTCGGCTTCAAGTGGGGTAAGGACTTGGTTCACTTCTCTTACGGAATGGTAGAGCTGCCTAACGGTAAGATGAAGAGCCGCGAAGGAACCGTAGTAGATGCAGATGACCTGATGGCAGAGATGATCAAGGATGCCCGACAGACAAGCGATGAGCTCGGCAAGTTCAAGGACATGAGCGAGGAAGAGCGCCAGGAGATTTCACGCATCGTGGGTCTCGGAGCGTTGAAGTACTTCATCCTCAAGGTAGATGCCCGCAAGAACATGCTCTTCAACCCAGAGGAGAGTATCGACTTCAACGGTAACACAGGTCCTTTCATCCAGTACACCTACGCTCGTATCCGCAGCATCATGCGTAAGGCTGCTGCCGAGGGCATCGAGATTCCTGCAGAGTTGGGCGCAGATGCTCCTATCAACGAGAAGGAGATTGACCTCATCCAGAAGATGAACGACTTCGCTGCTGCCGTAGCCGATGCCGGCAACAACTACAACCCTGGTGGCATTGCCAACTACTGCTACGAGCTGACCAAGGAGTTCAACCAGTTCTATCACGACTACAGCATCCTGAATGCTGAGAGCGAGGCAGAGAAGATCACCCGCCTGGTTCTTGCAGCCAATGTTGCCAAGATTCTGAAGAATGGTATGGCTCTGCTCGGCATCGAGGTTCCTGAAAGAATGTAAAATTTTAGGTAATTAGAAGTTATCAGGAGTATAGCACTCCTGAAAAACTTCTCAAGATATAATTAACCTACAATTTAAAAAATGAATATTGACTATTGACAAATAATGAGCATCCCCAGAGCCAGACTTTGGGGCTTGCTCATTTCTTTTTTATTACAGGTCAGTAATACCAATACAGAACTCTCGTATGCGGTTCAGTAAAACACAAATCATCTATCAAATAATAGAAACAAATAAAAGAAACGCAAATGAGTAACATGCCCGTAAATCCTCCTTCATGGAGAAACGATACAGTCTTGCCTTTGCCCAATGAGGTGAAGGCGAACGCCTGGGCTGTGGATGCAGCCTGCTCCGGAAATCCCGGTCCGATGGAATACCAATGCATTGATCTTCAGACTGGTGCGCAGGTTTTCCACTATGGTCCTATCCACGGCACCAACAACATCGGCGAGTTCCTCGCCATCGTCCACGCCCTCGCCCTGATGGCTCAGAAAGGCATTACCGACAAGGTAATCTACAGCGACAGCGTGAATGCCCAGCTCTGGGTAAACAAGAAGCAATGCAAGACCAAGCTGGAGCGCACTCCTCAAACCGAGCAGCTCTATCAGGTCATCGCCCGTGCCGAAAACTGGCTCCGCACCCACCCCATCACCGTCCCTATCTTTAAGTGGGAAACGAAGAAATGGGGCGAGATTCCTGCCGATTTCGGAAGAAAAGGATAAGTGCAGAACATACTCAAAGAGAATAGCGGCAAGGCAGATAGTGCATACAAGAAAAAACGCAAGAAGCTGGATCCACCAGGCTTCTTGCGTTCTATTTTTATATTTTCTTAGCCGTTACAATTCTATGGTTCTACAGTAACCATCATTACCTTTTACATCAACCGCATGTTCGTTCCACCCATATATGTATTTATATTCTGGAGGCAGGATGATATTGCCCCTCCTGTCCAATAGCCCATACAAACATTTCTGTATGCCTATTCTGCATTGGGCATAATCACCTCGGAAGTTAGAGATATGCGCGTAAATGGGTTTCACTATGATGTCGTTCATCACCCTCAGTCCCCATCTGCCATCCTGCTGGAAAGGTTCTACATTCTTCAGATATTCCTTCAGTTGTCCGGCAGTCATTTTCTTCCTTTCCGTATTCGCCTTCTTCACCGTTATCATCTCATCATTCACGGCAATGATGTTCTGTATCTTCTTCACATAGGTTGGAATGATACCCTTTCCAGCCCTCAAGCCAGCAAACATACTCTCCCAGTTACGAGGCTTGTCGGGCAAGCCGAACTTGCGGTAGTTACCTACATTGTCGATAATCATGCACACCTTATCCTTGTTCTCATGGTTGATACGCAACCCACGCCCCACCATCTGCAGATACTTGGCTAGCGACAGCGTAGGACGAGCCATTTGGATAAACTCTACGTCAGGACAGTCAAAGCCCTCATCGAAGAGGTTCACGTTCACCAGACAGTCTATCTCGCTGCGTCTGAAAGCCTCCACCATCTCCTTGCGTTTCTTGGCTGGCGTCTTGCTGTCCAGTGCCACGCTTTTCAGTCCGAGTGCATTATAACAGGCAGCTATCGCCTGGGCATGGTCGATGTCAATGGCATATACGATACCCTTCTTACCGTCAGCGTATTTCTTCACGCTGTCGTAGAGGCGTTGGATGGTCTGCGGAATATTCAGTTTCTCGTCCATCTCCTTGATGGCATAGTCGCCGTCGCTGCCTCGTCCTTTCAGTTGGTTCACGGTCAACTGATCGTTGGAGTACTTGCCGATAACCACGTAGTCGTAGGGTGCCAGATAACCACGCAGGATGAAGTCGTTGGTACAAGGAGATTTCAACAATATCTCGAACAGCCTGCCAAAGGATTTCTTGTTCATGCGGCATGGAGTGGCAGTCATACCGAGTTTCAGAGCCTTTCTGTTCCTATCAAACAGGTCTTGATAGGAGGTTGCTATGGCGTGGTGAGCCTCATCCACTACGATGAGTCCTGGCGTACACTCCGCCCCTTCCAGGTCGTCGATATGTCTGTTCAACCATTGAATGGAGAGCACTCTTATTCTTACTTTCGCTTTCAGCTCCATTTCCTTCTCCCCATAGTCCAGGCAGAATCTGTCCAGCGTCTGCTGCATCTGCTCCACCAATTCACGGCGGTGCGCCACAATCCACACTTCGCCCGTGTCATAGTTATCAAGAAACCATTTCACCACAGCCGCCATCACGTAGGTCTTTCCCGTACCTGTCGGCATCTGCACCATCACCGAGCTGCCCACCTTCTCCTTCTTACCATTTTCATTATAGAAAGTACTGGTAGAAGATGAGGTCAGCACGTTGATGATATTCTCCAGCATCTTCTGCTGATAGTCATAAAGTTTGATTTTCTTCATCAAAAGAAATTATTTCTTCAATAGATTCTCAACATCATTGATGGCTTTATCAAGGTCAAAAGCCCCTTTGCCTTTGAAAATCTCCCAACCATAAGACTTCAATTGCTTCAGCATTTTGGATGACATAAAACTCATTGATTTTCTTGCATCCATCTTTCGCAACGGAGCAAATCCGTTGATATATATCGTAATAGAAAGGCACCTCAGCCCGTAAATCCATCGCTGGATAATGCTGTTGCTGCCATCTCTCTGCAAATTCTTCTCTAGTCATAATATTAGCCTTAAAAATCAACACTCAACATTTAACATTCAACATTACTATAGGATGCTTCCCAGATAACTTTTGAAATAATATTTGTCGGGATAATCCGCAATAAGCTGTCTGATACCATTCTTAATAATCTTATCCACGGCAGCAGACTTTCTCATTACTCTCTCTATTTGTCCCAACAACCAATTGAACTCCTTTGGCTTTTCTTTGAGCAAAGCCAATCTCTTGATGTCCTTGAATAGTATCTCACCCACAAAGGCTTGGTCTTGCTTGGGTACATACTTGATATATTCAGGATACAGTTCCCACAGATTCCAATGCTTATGCACAAACATATCTTTGAGCAAGTCCAACCGTTTCTCCTTGATGAGGATTTTGGCTTCTGCATCCTCATAATCATGCTCCCAATCGGGCATTTTCCAAAGTTCATCAAAGAAGGCTGGCCATTCATTTCTGTCTATTACCTCCTTCAGAGCCTCATAATATTTGATTCGATAACCACTGACGATAAATCGTTTCTTGCATTCTTCTATCAGCCATTCCTTATCACCTGACTGTTTCAATGCTTTCACCACTTTGTCCTCCCATTTCTTGGAGTAGGAGTGAAAGTCATCTTTGTTATCGTCTATCACTTCTACAGCTTTCTTATACTCACCCCATTCTATGAGGCTGTCGATATAATGGTCACGGATATTCTCGTCATCACGTTTCTCCCACATCAGCTTCTCTGCCTTTGCACGCTTACCATGGGCTGCCCAGTAATCCGCCTTTTGAATGTAATAGCGATAGTGGAAGTATTTCTCTTTCTTGTTTTTCAATCGCTTGCTGATATGAGCCAGATATGCCTTTTCATCATCACCGCAAAGCAACGGCATCGCCTCGTCCACAAACCACTCAAAGCGCATGAAATTGTTATCGCCAATTTCCTCGCACTGCTCTGCAATCTCTCCAAGCATACCCAAGCGAGAATCCTCTTCTATCTCATCACTATTGATTAACAACTCCCTCACCATGTCTGTCGACTGGGTGACAATGTCCTTTAACATCTTGTTTTCCTCTGCCCAAACATCATATCTGGCAGGGGTATAAGCCAGATGGTCGTGCTTGAACTCTCGGCAAGTGATGCTCATCACATATCCAGCAATCAAGGCAGCATCAATCAGATTACCTTTCTTCTTCATGCTCTTGGCTTTCCTCATCATTGCAGCCAGGTCTCGCTCTATCTTCCTCCAGTCCAATTGAGGTTGCCCGAATCGCCTGCCCAATACACCAGCATGAGCAAAGCAAGCCTCCACCTGCTCCTTATAGTTACCACGCTCCGGCTTCCAATATTTTTCCATCAAAGCCGTAGCAAAGTCCTCATGCGTGGCTGCATACTGCCACACAAAAGCTTTAATCTCCTTGCCTGATATTTTTGAGAGTACTTTATCTATCTTGTCTATTTGAGTGTTTGTGTTCATAATCCGTTTTATATATTTGACACTACATTAGGCTTTCTGAGCGAATAACTATAGGGGTATTTTGAAAGGAAGGTGCTAACAGGCCAATTTGCTGCAAAAACATTTTCCCATCATTTGTTAGAACCCATTCAAAAGAATCTTCTGTTATCATATGAGTATTTCCCAATATATGTATTTGAGAATTGTCACCATTTCTAACGATCACTTCTGTAGCTGCACCTGCAAACGATATTTTACTATCAACGACATCGGGCTTTATACAAATATTCATTCCTTGTCCTTCTGCTTGAACCGAAGGATACAAGACACCATCAAAATCAAAATGTTCCAATATGAAATCAATACAGGTTGCAGTTATTTCATAAAGACAGGACTGATTAGATTTTGCCATCAAATCACCTATAAATGAGAAGAATTCGATTGAGTCTTCAGAATATTCATTCTTCAGAACTTTATCCCAATCAGAGTTAAGCATATAAATTTCCGAGCAAGCTCTCTTATATTGAGAAGATAAAGGGAAAGAATATGCATGAACTTCTTCATCTATCATCCAAACACTTTGAGTAATTAAATTTTGTCCACTAGTTCCTTTAGCCCGTAATAATGGGATCGTTTCCAATGCGCTGATAATTCTTGGATATGCATGAGACTTTTCAACTTCTTTAGTGAAAATGCTTGCATAGAACATCGGTTTACCTTCTATTGAAGCCCGGTCTGTACGAGCATACTCTTTCGGTGGATATGAGAGTTCATGAATATACCCAAAGATATCGTCTTCATTTTTACGTGTCCTTAAAATCTTTTGGTTCGCAAACAACTTGATAGGCATCAATGCAATATCTTCACCATAAGATTTGAGAATATCCAATAATACTCCTTTTTGAAAAGTATTACTTTCTAGCATATCCAATATTGCCTGTATATTTTTGTTCATTTATTCTGAAATTTAATTACTATATTATTGCCATCCTCATTTTTCTTTGTAGAATCTAACCTTTTTCAAAACAGGATAGTTATCAACATTTCGTTTATCCAAAGGAATTTCACCTTTTATGATGGATATGCATGTCTTTACATCATCACTATTAGTATTTTCTAAGATTTTGTCGATGATAGCATTACCTTGATAAGATCTATCCTCTGGTATTCCAAAGACCAAATCATTATAAAAGCGATACGGCTCAAAGCAATATTGTTCATATCTTTCATCTTTCCCCCAGTAAATACCCAAGAGCAGCCATTCAAGCCGTTTTGAATCAGAATCAAGATACTTACATAAGAAATCTTCAAATTCATCATTCAGTTCACGCATCATCTTCAATGCATGACAAAATGCCCAATCCTTTGGATTAGCAATAGAAGGAAAAACTCGCTTTATGCTCTCATTGAGTGTGTTAATAAACAAATCTCCTTCTCCTTTAAAAAGATAATATTGGCTTTTTCTCAAATCTCCCATACCATTAACTAAAATCATCTTCTCCCATAAGAAGTTACCGTCTTGCAATAAACTTACAAAAGCTTCTTTGCTAATAACAGAATGTTCTGACCTTATAGTTGTAAAGTACAAATATCTTAATGGTTCCAAGTCATACTTAATGATCTGGTTTAGATATGTAAATACATTATGTATGCTATGATTTGGTTCATTGCACTTACTTTCTGCATATAGCCTGGCACTCAAGAATACTTTATTGAATAGCCCGATAATGTCCGTATTGCTTTCGCCCCCTTCCATATAAGTACGTAATTTCTTGAAATATGATTCAAATTTCAATTTGTTTTTCTCATTTACAAAGAAATCCTTTATGTTGTCTTGAGAATGGAAAATGCTGTTAAATTCAGGCAAAGAGATTTGTTCTTTGGATAGAGAATACAAAAAATAACTAGTATAGGAGATACTGTTTCTCAACATGCGTTCTTTGTCCCCACGCCGTTCTTCTAGGAACAATACATCCAGCAAGTGGTGAGCCACATAATTTCTTTGTTGAATCAGCTGCTTGTCATTTTCCTTTAAGTCTACTTTTATTTTCGGCAGTTTTTCTTCCTTATCATCTTTCTCTTCATTTCTTAGAGAGGCTATGCGGTTAAAAAGCTTTTCCATTAATTCGTTTTCTTCCTTTTGGATAAAGTCTTTCACTTCATTCCTCAAAGTGTATTCATCTTTACTTGGCTCTAACAACGTATCTTTTCTAGAACGAAGCATTTCATATAAGTCAGGCCGAACATATTTCAACAACTCTATCAATATAAAGTCAGCAACATCAATTTCATTTTTCCAACATTCCACTTTATCTTGATTGGCAGACAAAAGCATCTTTAAGTCAAGCGAAAACATGGAAATAAAGCGCTTTAAATCTCTATAATTAGGAAAAGCGTATTCCAAATAATCAATAGATAAGATTTCCCTCTTGGGCAACATTCTTTCAATAAAAGAAGTAACAATTGTTTCTCGCTCATTAGCATCAGAAATTATAAGCCTTAACATGCTATCAATACTTGAAGTGATAGTACTACGATATAATTCTGTATCGTAGGCAGGAAACATCAATTCAACGTTTATGATTTTCTTTAAATATTCATCAGCATCAGTTATACTTTTATTTTGCTCCAAAGTCTTAACCATATAATCCTTATCGTAAAATAACATAAAGACAACATAGGGGAAATTACCCGTGTTTCTTATCAATTGGATTATCATTGCCAATTCTGATGCCTGGAGTCGATCCACATCATCTATAAAAACGACTATTTTCTCTTTGCATATAGAAAGTTTTTCCTTTATTTCTTCATACACTTCACAGATTGACTTTTCATTCTTCAACAAATCATCAAAAGCTTTGATTTTATAAGCATGTTGAACATCCAGAATGAGATCCTTATAAATACTCAGCAGTTTATTTATCCCAAGCCCCATTTTGCAACCAATCACACCAGATATACTATAAAAGAAATCCTTTACGATTTGTCCATTCGAAGTGCAAGACCATGGAGATATACAGACATAGGAAGTTTTATGCTGCTCCAATAGATTTTGCATTTGAATCATAAAAGACGTTTTCCCCATACCATACTTAGCATTCAATCCTATTGTGTAAGCACTTTGTCTGTTATCCAACATGATGATTTCATTGACTAAAACTTTGGCAAAATGCGACCGCCCAAAAGAATCTTCTGCAGTAGCACAATCTTCAAGAAACGCTCCTTGTATATGTCTGTCATCTTTAGCTTTAATCTTATTCTGCACCCAATAGACCAAGTCAACTACAGGTACTATCAATATTGCCAAACAATAGTCCAGATACTGACAGAATGAGAAATGATAGAATGTCAGATATTGATGACACTTTGAATAGATGCAAGAACCTATAATAAGTAGTGACAGAATCACTTCTGTTCGTGAATAACTGATTCGTTCCCGATTGATTTTTATGATAAAGAACAGCTCTACAACCATGATAATACCGATGGTAACATCTGATTGCCAACAAGCATCTGGCAAATAGCTCACAATATGATCTATCAATGTGTATTGCAACAGATTCTCTATCTGATGGTACCACACTATATACAGAGCAAGAGCCAATCCTAACATCCATTCTTTAATGGATACAGTTAGAATTTTCTTCCAGATCTTTTCCAACCACAATTTTAAGTTATTCATTTTTTCCAACAATATTGACTCCATACACTTGACCAATTTCTTCCAACAGGTCATGCTTCAGTTTACTCAAAGGGCGCTTGTCTTGATTATCAGGCAACATTTCTGTCCCAAACAACATTCTGTATATTTCTTCTTTTGTCATTGGCGTAAAGTCCTGTAGTACATTCTTAAAAAGGCAATCCAAGTACGTTCCATTATTTTTCAATGCCAAATTCAACAATTCAGAAACCTCTAAATTATCATGGCAGTGATACAGTTCTCTTAGATGAAAGTCGTCAAGCATTTGTTTCTCTTTTACATCCGTAACATCAATGAAATCCACAGTCCATCTTTTCCCATTAGTCAAGTAACCAAATTTAAACGTAGGATTAGGCTTTTCATTCAAATAAGGGTGAATATGCGTCTCAAATTTAAACAAAGCATCTCCTTTTGCCGAACTGTTGCAAATGGTGCAACTCGGTATAAGATTATAAAAGCTAAGCGACATGATAGGATATAAACTTTCAGGAAACCAATGGTCTAAAGCAGGTCTTGCAATTCGAGAGTCATCATTTTCTCGTTTACCATTTTTCAAGTCCTTGATAACAGTAAAAGTATATTGGCGGTTACAATAAGTGCAAACATCTTGTCCTTTCATTTTTGTAAGCCAATATGACCTGCTCTTATTTTGTGAAAGCGCTTGGCGATAATCGAACACGGTAAACAAGGTCTTCAAAAGAGAATATTTTTCCATCAACTGATTTTCTGCATCAGTTCTGTCATCTTTCCTTTTATGATTTGCCATTTTGAGATTTTCAAATTCCTTGTCATCATACCCAGGAATTAGCTCTTTCATGATTTCCAAATGTAAATCATACAAAGGCATAGGCTCATCTTTGAGCAAATGTTCCAATCTGCCATCAGTAAAAACATTCTTTTGTTCTTCTGTCAACATATTGGAATTTTTGATTTTCTTAGCCAGGCCATTTTTTAACTTGCCAACATATTCGTCAAGTATATCTTGATTTACTTTTTTTAGATACCCTTAATTCCGCAACACTATAGTTTAACATTATTTATAAGTGCCTGAGCAACAAA
>OIDD01000113.1_pt1 | contig 52753 bp, 46 predicted proteins | sample 1606751 | NCBI WGS metagenome assembly OIDD01 (sample SAMEA3882544, study PRJEB24775) | human gut metagenome | biome: human-associated habitat; feature: intestine environment; material: feces | place: Netherlands | collected 2009/2010
CGGGCGTATGAAGAAGAACTGCTGGTATAACGGACAGTACTTTAACAACAAAGGTCAGTTGGAAAAAAATGCGACAAAATATGATCCTGAGACAACAGAAGGCCAGGTCACCAAAGAAATGCTGGATGAACTTCCTCTGTCCAACTGTACGAAACTTATGGTGGTTGCACATCCGGATGATGAGACTCTGTGGGGTGGCGCACATCTGACAGAAGGCGGCTGGTTTGTTGTATGTCTGACAAACGGTTATAATGAAGTGCGGAAGAATGAGTTTTATGAGGTGATAAAAGAGTTTGGTTGTGAGGGAATGATTTTATCATATCCAGATCTGTTGGCAAACGGACAAAGATCAACATGGACAACAGAATGTACCAGTATAGCAAAAGATCTGAATACAGTGTTGAAATATAAACACTGGGGAATGGTTGCCACACATAATCCAAATGGAGAATATGGGCATATTCATCACAAGATGACAAGTAAACTGGTGACGGAAGAATTTTACAAAACATATTGGGGAACAAATCTTTATTATTTTGGAAACTGGTATTCAGCGAGAAGACTGCCGATTATGGAAGACTCTTTAAGAAAAGTTCCGGAAGCTGCATTGGAAAAGAAACTGGAAGCATTAAAACTTTATACATCACAGAAAGGCGCAGTTGCCTCGAATATTCATATGGCAGAATATGAGAACTGGATACGAGCTACAGAATGGTAATGCTACATAGGATTTAACAGAATTAAATATAAACCGGAAAACAAAGAAGTCTTTAAATGATTTCCTGGTTTTCCGGTTTTGTTTTTATTTGATATGAAAAAGAAGAGAACCAGCTTTTTTCCAGACAGATTTGAAAGGATAAAGCAGAATCAGGCTGACAAACAGACTGGTAAAAAATAATGCTGGCATCTGGATACGTACAGGTGCAGTTGTAAAATGATTAAAGCATTTCTGCAGAACTACTAAAATCGGTTTATGTATGATATAGACACCGAAACTGCAGCGGGAAATATATTCAATGACTGGTGCAAATTTAATGATTGTCTTGTGGTGATATCTTCGTCTCAGCAGTTCGAAGGTGAAGATGCCGATCAGAAATATTGCGAAATCAGTATACCAGTACAGCCATGTGGATTGGTAATAATGATGGCTGTATAAATAGTACTGTCCGGTTGAATTTAAAACAAAAGCGAGAATTATTCCAAACAGCAGTGACTGACTTTTGAAACGGTCAAGCAGCTGGTGTTTGCTGATCAGATATCCTGTAATAATATAAAAACTATAGCAGCTGCCCCACAGACCAGTATCAAACTGTGGGCTGAGACCTGGCATAACAGTGATTGCTTCTTTGAAAAAAACATTTGCTGTTGGAATCATAAAAAAGATAACGATACCAAGAATATACAGCAATGAATACTGCCGGAGGTTCGTGGATGCCTGTAATAACCGGGAAATAAAAGGGAGTGCAACGTAGCATCCTAAGATTACGGGCATATACCACATATGTGAAAGTGAAGAAGCTTTCAGGAACAGCATTTCCAGGATCAATCTGGAAATATCAAATGTTTTGTGTTCGACCAGACAGTAAAAAATATAATTGCAAAAAATCCATATTTCCGTAGTAAGGAATAGTGGGAGCAGTGATTTCTTATAAAAGGCAGAAACATCAGGATAATCCCGGGGCAGCATAAGCGCACCGGTAGTAGCAAGAAATAACGGAACCCCTATCCGCCCGACAGTAAAAAGCAGGTTTTCAATATTCCAGAGAGGAAAAGATACCTGGAGCTGGCCAAGGAGTACAGGACGATAAAATGCTTCAACAGAGTGACAAAGCACGACACATAAAATAGCAGCGGCACGAACAACGTCGAGCCATGGCTTTCGAGATTTAGTCATTAAAAAGACTCCTTTTTTATGATATTAAAAGTGACGCTGCTTTTTGAAAAGAAAAAAGCAGGTCAGAGAATAAACAATAACACCCAGACAGGAGAAAATCACACCAATTTTGAATCCCGGAAGTGTATATTTCATTTCAATTGTATTGATACCAGATGTAACACGGATGCCTGTAAAAATATCCTGCAGTTTATGCGCTTCGACTTTTTCTCCATTTACATAAGCAGTCCATCCATCATCATACGGGATGGTGAGAAGAAGCATTTCATTGCCCTGGGCAGTATATTCACACTTAACATATTTATCCTGGAGGTTAAGGGTAGTAACCTGATTTTGAGAGATTTCCCTCATTACATCGCGAAATTCCTGCATATCGAGATAATAGAAAACTCCATCAATTTCACGGGAGCGTTGAAGAGTTCCCTTTAGCTGAACAATATGTGAAGGAGTGTTTCCTTCGCCGATCTGAAATGTCTTATAGGATGACCAGATGGAATAATTGGTGCGGAGAATTCCGTCAATATAAAGCTTAAGATCATTTCCTATAGCATAAGTACAGTATCCATATAATATGGAATTCTGTTCAGGAGAAGTGACAGTCCAGCTGTAACCATCGTCATGGATTTCTTTTTCTGCCGTGCAGGGTTTATAACATTGAACTGTGTGCCCGACAATGCGAGAGAGCAGTTCATTCTGATATTCAAACGTGTTTTCTGCCTGAATTTCTGTGGTTATATCATCAGAAGTTCTGTATCCAAGTTCTAATGCATAAGGATTTTTGTAAATATTTTTATTATTGTAATTGGTATCATTTACTTTTTCGTATCCGCTTTGCGTGAAATCGCCGAGAAGATATTTGATTCCTAAAAGTGAATCGGAGGATAAGATAGGTTCACACCAGGTGATCAGGCGATTGCATGCACTGTATCCACATTTATTATAAAAAGCCATGATATTGCTGTTGTATGTGGAACTGTAAGAAGACAGCGGCATAAAACCGTAAGCCAGTCCTTCATTAAAATTTCCCAGAAAATGATCAGCATTGGTCCTCCAGCTGGATGTCTGTTCGGTTCGGTAAAAGAGCGAATCGTCAAGTGTATGGAGATCCTGGACAGCCTGCTCCTGGGTAGTGGCATACCGATCATAGGCTGTAGCACTCACATAATATCCGTTTACGAAAGTCTGATAAGCTCCATAAAAAAGTTCTGAACAAGTAAAGATCATGCATAAAACAGCTACAATGTTATTTAAATGATGCTTCTTCAGGACAAAAGATGAAAGAAACACAGCTGCAATATAAAGGATAAAAAAGCTTATTACGAATGAGAAACGACAGTAATAGGAAGAAACAGTGCGGAAGCCATTCCAGATATTTTCCAGTGGTACAAATGTGGCGCATAAAATAAAAAATAACAAATAACCAAGTGTCCACAATTTGGCCTTTAAATTTTGCTTACGACTGATAAAGAAACCGATCAATGCGATCAGTGTGAGCGAACCACAAAATAGTGTCAGACCCTGACCGGTATATGGTACAGTCAGGAAAAAGCACCCTTTGAAAATATCCTTCAGTCCTGCATGAAACCCAATAAACCAGCCTCCGGAAGTGTCAATTCCTTTTCCCTGAAGCAGATTTTTGATGACAGGAAGAAAGAAGAACATAGTAGTCAGTACACTGGAAACAGCAGTGATGCAATAAATAATAAAGCAGGAAAACTCCTTTTTTACAGCTGTCATAAATGAAAAATCATGTTTTTTCAGTGCTTCATATGTAAAATAGAAAAATGAAAACAGACAGATCATATAGGCGGTATACCAGTTGCTTATGATCGCAAAAACAACGGATAAATAAAGCAGGAGAGTTTTGCGTTCGGACAGAAGCTTCCATATGCTCAGCATCAGAATCGGCAGCCATATGACACCATCCAGCCACATGATGTTGCTTGCCTGACATAAATTGTATCCCATTAATCCATAGGAAACGGATAACAGCAGATTCCATATATATTTCATATCGCAAAAACGATACGATAAAAATACAGAAACAGTCAGACTGGCAGATGCCAGTTTTAAGACGGTGGCAATAGAGACAAAAAGAGGTATATTGTCTGTGAAGTACAAAAGCAGGTTAAATGGACTGGAAAGGTAATAAGCTGTCAGGCCGATTGCGTTGTCACCCAGTGATTTGGAAAGGGAATAGCTCATGCTTGCCTGTCCATGAAGTACGCGATGCCACCAATGAAAGAAATCAATATATTGCAGTTCCATATCCCATTTAAATAAAGCATGATCACCAAAAGGATAAATTGCTCCAATATAGTATACAAGTATTAAAAGTACAGATGTAAGAGTAAAAGCAGAAATTGCTTTCAAAAGTTTTTGACTATTTTTCATGATAGATCCTCATTCATAAGTTGTTAAGTTATAGTATATTATTTCACATACAGCTTTTCAAGAAAAATGTAGTAAATGATAGAGGGGAGAGCTGAAATAGAAAAAGCTATGGACGAAATACTACAGAAACGATATAATGGACAGGCAGGAAAGCAATTAAATGAGTATAGTGGGAGACCAATCGATAATGGTAAAAGTATCAGTAATCATACCCGTATATAATGTCGAACCATATCTGAAACAGTGTATGGACAGTGTAGTTGGACAGACATTGAAGGACATAGAAATTATCTGTGTGGATGACGGATCCACAGACGGTTCACTTGATATATTGAAGGAATATGCCACGGAAGACAGCAGAATCCAGATCATAGAGCAGAAGAATGCCGGAGCCGGGGCAGCCCGAAATAATGGTATGCGTCATGCGACAGGTAAGTATCTGTCCTTTTTGGATTCAGATGATTTTTTTGAGCCGAGAATGCTGGAAAAGGCATATGATCTGGCAGAAAAAGATCAGGCAGATTTTGTAGCATACAAATCAGACCAGTATCATACAGAGAAGAAACAGTTTGTTTCAGTAGACTGGGTGATCCATGAGAATGAGATCCCACCGTATCATCCGTTTAATCACAGACAGATGACGGGAAATGTGTTCAAAGTGTTTGTCGGATGGGCATGGGACAAACTCTTCCTCAAAGAATTTGTGGATAAACACCATCTGACATTTCAGGAGCAGCGGACCAGCAATGATTTGCTTTTTGTGTTCAGTGCAGTAGTTCTGGCAAAAAAAATATCCGTTGTACCGATGGTTCTTGCTCATCAGCGACGCGATGCCAAGGATTCTCTGTCTAAAACAAGAGAGTATTCCTGGGACTGCTTCTACCATGCACTGATGGCACTTCGTGACAGACTCAGAGAAGAAAATCTGTATAAGGAATTGGAAAAAGACTATATCAATTATGCACTTCATTTTTCTCTGTGGAATTATAATACCCTTTCTGAACCGACAAAAACAAAACTGAAAGACAAACTGAAGACAGAATGGTTCAGAGAACTCGGTGTAGAAGGAAAGAGTAAAGATTATTTTTATAACAAACAGGAATTTGAACAGTACAAAAAGATTATGGGAAATATGAAAAAGGAAAATGAAACGATGGGATTCAAACAGAAATTAAAAAGATTTTTACGTAAAATTGTTCCTGCTGGACGCACATATATAGATAAAAAATTTAAAGACCAGGAAAAATATATCAAAAAACAACTGAAAGAGCAGGAGAAACTCATCAAACTTCAACAGAAAAATATGCAGGAAATGCAGAAAAATCTGAAAGAGTATATTGAGCAGGAATTTGTGCGGAGAGAAAACTGGGCAAAGATGCCAGCAGAGATAAAACGTGTAGCAGACGGTCGCAAGGTATGGGTGATCAAGTGTCCTGCAACGGAAGGCGAGGCAAAATTTTTCTGGGGCGACTACTATTATGCAGTTGCGTTGCAGAAATATCTGGAACGTCAGAATATCTATGCAATTATCGATAATCGTCAGGACTGGGGCTGCGATGAAGATGCGGATGTAGTTCTTGTTCTGAGAGGAAAATATTTCTATCACCCGGATAGAAGAAATAAGAAATGTCTCTATATCATGTGGAATATCAGTCATCCGGATATGATCTCAAAAGCAGAATATGAATTATACGATGTTGTATGTGCTGCGTCCAGACATATGGCGGAAGAACTGAAAGATAAGATCAGTGTTCCGGTCGTGCCGCTCCTGCAGTGTACCGATACAGAAATCTTTTGTCCGGAAGGAGAAACTAAGAAGCAGTACAATGGACAGTATATTTTTATCGGCAGTACGAGAGGAGTTATGAGAGACTGTGTTTACTGGGCCGCTGAGGCTGGTGTCCCGCTTCATGTATGGGGAAGCGGCTGGTATGAGATGATGCCGGAGCACAAAGATGTGGTAGATGGTACATTTATGCCGAATGACAAACTTCCAGCACTGTATCGTTCGGCAAAAGTCACCCTCAATGATCACTGGAAGGATATGCTGGATAATCAGATCATCAATAACCGTATTTTTGATGCGCTTGCGTGTGGTTTGCCGGTAATTTCGGACGGCTGTGAGGAAATGAAAGAAATCTTCCCGGATGCGGTGCTCTATTATGATACAAAAGAAGAATTCGATGCCTGCATCAAAAAAGTAGAAAACGATTATGAGGCCGTAAAAGCCAAAGCTCTGGAGCAGTATGGTATGATCAAAAAAGAATACTCCTTCGAGAGAAGAGTAGAAGAACTGCTGGAGATTGCGGAGAGATATAAAAAATAAAGTAATTAAAAATTCCTCACCAAACCGTGAGTGGTATGCATATCATACGGTGGATGGTGAGGATCTTTTTTATTCTGTAACTTCTGTAGCGGAGATCAACGGGTAGATAACATAACCAAGGCTCTTTGTTTCATCGTTATAATAGGGAACACGATGGGTGTTGCTCAGTTTCCCTGTAATATGTAGTTCTTTGTTGAGAATGGAATTAAAATTCTCTGCTTTGTAAGTAACTGCATAAACATTAGAAGTACCTTTTTCATTAACGAGGAGCGTCAATTTAGAGCTATCCGCATCAAAGTTTTCGCAAACAACAGTTCCGTCTAAAGAGATATCAGTATCTATATAATAGAAGGGATTGTCGCAGATCTCCTGATAAGTATTCTGGAGATTCATTGGGTCACAGTCATTTCCGATTACATCCGCAGTAACGGAGTTGAAAATTGGAAATATCTTTTCAAGATCAGAATCATTAACTTCGCTCATTTTCAGAAGAGCAGAGAGGGTCTCATCGTTTTCGGTATCCTTTTTGCTGAGTTTATCCATTGCTTCAATAAAATCATTGTTTTGGATATCTTTTTTTAACGAATCAAGGTTGTAATCAGAACCGGACATATGTTCATACAGATGCAGGGTAGAATCTTCAGGATTTTGTATGTTGGAGAAGATTCCGGTGATGCTCAGTCTGTCACCTTCAGAAAGAGAAGGTATATTGGCAGATGCAAAATTATTGACATCTTCTGACTGATAATAAAAAAGGTAAATATTTCCATCATCATCTTTGATCTTTATATCGGTATGATTATTGGAATCTTCATAAATAGCATCCACAGTTCCTTTTACAGTAAAAGGAAGGTCTATATATTCGTAAGGCGTTTCCATAAGAGTATCATAATCCACGGTACCAGCGTCTGATTTCCAGGTGCTCATAAGTGTACATTTGTAGTACCAGTCAATAGCAGTTAATTCATCAGAAGATGAAAAAGTGCGTAGAGCTTTATACGGTTTTCCGGATGCGGCTGAGAAGGTCTGATAAGAACCATCTGGAAAATCAGTTCGGATATCACCCTGAATCAGTCCTTTTTTGTTGTATTCAATGGATTGAGTAGAACCATCTGAATAAGCAATTGTACAGTCCTGAGTAAATGCAGATGTATTGGTATCCCATTTCCCTGTTATTGTAAATTGAGAATCACTTTCCGGAACAGCAGTAAAAACAGAACTTTTGCCATCTTTTGCAGCAGCCAGTGTGCCATAATATACACTTCCAAAGACATCTACGTGCACATAGTCAGATGAATCATCTGCGCAGACAGTTGTGCCTGGCAAAAGCGTTGCGGCCAATGAGAGTGCCAGAAACTTAAAAAATTTATTTTTCATGTTTTATATTCTCCTTATAAACTTATATTATCATACTATATGCTACGTAGTTCGTCAAATGGGGAATATGAGTGGAATGGAAATATGACTTGTTTTTATAGAGAGGATTTGTTATCATAAAAAGTAATGAGTAAAAATAAGTCGAGGTTATAGAGTGTGAAAAAAATAAGAAATATTTTGATATGCATAAATCTGGTATTTGTATTATGTTTTCTGGCGGCGCTGTTTGTACCGGTTGAACGGAAAGATACCTTGTATTCCAGCACTGATGCGAGTATATATGATAAGAAATATATGATTCCGAAACTTGGTGCGATTACAGATTCTCGTGATGCGGAGATTCGATTTGATTTATATGATAAACAAATATATGGGATTGGTCTGTATTTTTGTGTAGATGGAACAGATGAAGAGGGAGAAATTAAGTGCACATTGAAATTAGATGATCAGGTTGTGGCTGAAGATACTGTAACAATCAGGGAACTGATAGCAACGCAGAGCAATACATCAATCAATGAAACGGAGTTATATTTGAAAACGAGTGAGAAGCAATCTGGTAAATATACATTACTGTTACAGGGAGAAAATATATCACCGGAAACAAGAGTAGCTTTATATGGAAGCAGAAATGCGGATCATATGATGAGTTATGTGAATGCCAATTCAGATAATGTCGCAGATATTTTTTATTCCCTGGAAGTGATGGAAGCGCAACATCCATATATATGGATGACGGCAATGATTTTATCTATGAGTTTGTTATTCAGCTACATTATTTACAGTGATTTGAAGGAGAAAAAACAGTGATTGAAGCAATAAAGAAACATAAACGAATTGTAGCAGCGGTTGTGATTCTGATTTTGACTGCGGCAATAGAACTTGTGTGTAATTTTCCGGCAATCAGAGGTGGATATGATAATCTTGATCTCACGAAGTATATTACTGTAGAAAAAGAGGGGAATAAGGAAAAATATGTGATCAGCTATTCCTCACCGCAGAAATTTTATATAAAAGAATTAAAATTATCAGGAAGCTTTCCGAAAGAATATTCTTATACAATAAAAACAAAGGAATATAATTCCTTTGACAAAGAATCCGAAGAGTATTATTCTGACACAGTGAATTCATGGTTCTCAGATTTTTATACAAACCTGAACAAGAAAGTAACTTCCATAGAAATTACCCTTAATAAAGTAGAAGATGCAGAACTGACAGCAGTATCCTGTTCAAACAGATTTGAAATTAATAAATATCGGATTCTTTTCTTTTGGGCATTGTTTTCGTTGATATATTGCCTGTTTTTTGAGAAAAAAGTGTATAAAAAAATTGAATGCTTTTTTGCTATATATGCTTTTATTTTTGGACTATTGTTAGTTGTATATGGACAACCGATTAAAAATTCCTGGGATGAATCAATACACTTTGGAAATGCGTATACGATGGCTTTTGGTAAAAATGTGGAATGGACAGAGGCCGCACTATTTGTGAAAAATGGACAGATAGTAAGCTGTAATACCAAAGAAGAATTTGCTGAATTGCGTGCCTATTTGAATGGAAAAGGAATTGAGACAGTTTATGCTGAAAGTAAAGAAATGATTCTTCCATCTTATACTAAACTCGCATATATTCCGCAAGCAATATTCATAAGATTGGGGATGATATTGAACTTGTCATTTTCGACTATGTACGCTGTCGGAAAATTGGGTAATTTGCTGTTATACATTTTTGTTATGTTTTGGGCAATTCATATGGCACAAACAAAAAAAATGTTTCTAAGTTTTTTGGCGGTAACACCCACAGCTTTGTATTTGGCATCGTCATATACTTATGATACTGTGGTGTTTAGCTTTTTAATATTAGCATGTGTTTTATGGGCTAACATGATTTTTTATCCCGAAAGAGAATACAGTTCATGGACATATATTTTAACTGTTTTGCTGTTTGTAATTGGCTGTGCATCAAAAGCAGTATATATTCCTATGATCCTTTTGTTCTTGGTTATTCCATATGTTGAAAAAAAGAAACCTAAAAAGAAAGTGATTTTATGGAGTGGAATTATTATTATTTTAATGTTGGTGATGCTAACATTTGTTTTGCCAACGTTATCGAATGCTGCTGCGGGTAATATCACATTTGGCGGAGATTCGCGAGGAGGCGATACAGGAGTTGTTAGACAAATCGTTTCCATGATAAAACATCCGTGGGCGAGTGTGAAGCTAATGCTTGTTAGCGTTTTTAAATTTGATAATTTTAGAAATTTAGGTTATGATACAGCTGATAATTTTTTCTTTGGAAATTTGATGTGTTTGAATTTTGCTCATAATGGTATATTGTCAGATAAGTGGAGTGCTATACTGCTCCCAATATGTATAATATTATTGTTGTACAAAACACCGTCAGAAACAGTACGTGGCAGACATTCTATGAGCATGTTGAATAAATTTATAGTTTTGATTGCTGTTGCTGGCACGATATTTTTGGTATGGCTTGCTTTATATTTGGATTTTACTCCGGTAGGTGCGGAATATATTGCAGGAGTTCAGGCAAGGTATTATTTACCACTATTATATTTAGGAGCATTGTTATTTGCAGGAAGAAAAGTAACAATAAACTGGTCTGAAGAAACTATTACTAAATTGACTTATTCAGCAGCTACACTTTTAGGATTTGCACTTATGTATCAGGGAATGCTGCAGGGCAGAATTATATAAATGTAATAGAGATGAGACTGAATGAGGTAGAAAATATGAAAGTATTGATTATTATTCCGGCTTATAATGAAGAGGAAAGCATTGAAAAAGTGATAAATAATTTGAAACAAAACTATTCCCAATATGACTATGTGATAATTAACGATGGATCACATGACCATACATCTGAAATTTGCCATAAAAACAAATATAAAATTATAGATCTTCCGGTAAATCTTGGATTAACAGGAGCATTTCAGACTGGCTTAAAATATGCATATAAAAAAGGATATGATTATGCAATTCAATTTGATGCAGATGGACAACATTTGCCTGAATATATACCAGCTATGGTAGATAAAATAGAAGAAGGCTATGATATGGTTATTGGTTCCAGATTTGTGGAAAAACCGAAACCACGTTCTTTGCGTATGTTGGGAAGTCGTGTTATATCAACTGCAATAAAAATAACGACAGGTGTGCATATTGCGGATCCTACATCGGGCATGAGATTATTTAATAAAACTTTAATTAAAGAGTTTGCAGAAAATATTAATTATGAACCAGAACCAGATACCGTTTCTTTTTTGATTAAACAGGGCGTTAAAGTGGCCGAGGTTCAAGTTGAAATGAAAGAGCGAGAGGCTGGTGAGAGCTATCTCAATTTATCGCGATCAATTGTTTATATGACTAAAATGTTTGTTTCTATAATCATATTACAGAATTTTAGAAATAGAAAAAAATAGAGGAGAGCAGGATATGATTTCATTAGTGTTTAGAGTTGTTTTGATTCTTTGTTCTTTGTTTACAGCTATATTTATAATACGAAAAATCCGTCAATCCAAAGTACAGATTAATTATGCTATTTTTTGGATTCTCTTTTCGGCATGCCTGCTTATTTTTAGTGTTTTTCCTGAATTATCTATTTCACTCGCCAGTTTATTGGGAATATATTCATCAACAAATTTTATTTTTTTAGTAATTCTGTTTGCAGTAATTATTAAACTGTTTTTTAATACAATAGAAATATCCAATCTGGAATATAAGATTAAAGAATTATCGCAGAAAATCGCAATTGATGAAAAGTATTTTAATGAAACAAAAGAAAATAAATCTGAAGAAGAGATGGACGAATAAATGAAAACATATGCGATTGTAGCATCGTTATTTCCACCACATGTTGGTGGGGTAGAACGTTACTCATATAATTTGGCTAAAAAATTGACAGAACATGGAAACAGAGTAATTGTAATTACGTCTGGAGCAGGGAAGGTAAAAGAAGAAGGTGGAATAAAAGTATATTATCTTCCTTCTTTTTTGCTTTTAAATGGTAGGTTGCCAATCATTAAACTTGGAAGTAAATTTAAGGGATTAGAAAATATTCTAAAAACAGAAAATATTGATTATTTTATAATTAATACGCGATTTTATTCATTATCGTTATGGGCGGCAAAGTTTGCTTATGCAGAGAAAAAAAGTGCTATTCTAATTGAACATGGTTCATCGCATTTAACATTTAACAATAAATATTTGGATATTTTTGTCAGGTTTTATGAGCATGCGATGACTATGTTAATTAAAAAATATCCAATGCGATATTTTGGAGTATCAAAAGATGCCTGTGAATGGATCAAGCATTTTAATATTCAGGCATAGGGAATATTATATAATGCGATGAATCTGGATGAAATTGATTTAATGAATAAATTTGATTACAGAAAAAAATTAGGACTCACAGAGAATGATTTTATAATAACATATGTAGGACGAATAGTGGGAGGAAAGGGATTATTAGAGCTGACATCTGCGGTAAATGAAATCCGAAAGGAATATTCAAATGTTTATTTGGTGGTTGCTGGAGATGGACCATACATGAAAGAACTGGTAAAACATAAAACTCCATATATAACATTGTTGGGAAGAATTCCATATTCAGATGTTATTTCTTTACTCAGTTCAGTGGATACATTTTGCCTGCCATCTGAGACGGAGGGATTTCCGACATCTGTACTGGAGGCGGTTGCCTGTAAATGTTATGTAATAACAACAACTGCTGGTGGCTCGAAAGAGCTAATTACAAACAGCCAGTTAGGAACAATTATGAAGGATAATTCTTCTAAATCTATTGAAGAAGCTTTGCGTGCAATTATTGATCATAAAGAAAGTCGAATAGAGGCATCTGAAAAATGTTATGTTCGATTGAAAGAAAAATTCACTTGGGATGCAGTTGCGGCAAAAGTAGAAGATATTTTTGAAATATAAAATAGCTTATATCTAGGAGTGTGTATTATGTTGAAAGTACTACATTTGTTGTCAAGTGACCGGTTTTCGGGAGCAGAAAATGTTGTTTGCCAGATTATTACAGCATTTGATGGGGATAGCGAAGTAGAACATTTATATGTTAGCCCGGAAGGACCAATAAGAGAGACTTTAAAAGAAAAAAATATACGTTATGTACCGGTAAAATATCTTAATGGCATTGATCTCAAACGAATTGTAAGAATAGAGCAACCAGATATTATTCATGCACATGATATGCTTGCAAGCCTATTTGCGACGTTTTGTGTTCGGAATATTCCTATAGTATCACATATTCATAATAATAATTTTGGATTTAAAGGAGTGGGTCCTTTTGTAACGTCTTTAGCATATTGCATTGCGGCAAGAAGGGCTAAACATATATTTTGGGTATCAGAAGCAGCTTATAATGGATTTAGATATAAAAAAATATGCTCATCAAAAAGTTCTGTCTTGTATAATGTAATTAATATTGAGGAGCTAAATAATAGTATCAAAATAGATCCTGAGAAATATCAATATGATCTTATTTTTCTCGGAAGACTTACATATGCAAAAAATCCGCAGCGTGTATTAGAGGTGACAAAGATATTAAAAAATCAGAAAGATGATATCAAAGTTGCTATGGTTGGTGCTGGTGAATTAGAGAATGAATTGAAAAATTTTGTAAAAGATAATCAATTAGAAAAAAATGTTGATTTTTGGGGATTTAGAAAAAATCCTTATAAGATACTAAAAAATTCACAAGTTATGATTATGACTTCCAGATGGGAAGGACTTGGAATGTGTGCATTAGAGGCAATGGCTTTAGGCGTGCCGGTAGTAAGTACACCTACGGGTGGACTTTGCGAGATTATTGAAGAGGGAAAAAATGGTTTTTTAAGAAAGTCGAATAAAGAGCTGGCAGATAAAATTATAGATATTTTGAATAATCCGTCTTTAAAAGAGCAAATGTCAACATATGCGAGTGAGAATAGTATAAAAATGAATTCTCGCGAGAAATACAAAAATAAAATATTGGATGTTTATAAAAAAGTATCTGGAAAATAATTGAAAGGAAAATATGAAAGTTAGATCTTTAAAGTTTAATTCAGTTGTGAATTTGATAAAAACGATTTTAGGTATTATTTTTCCGTTAATAACATTTCCGTATGCATCTAGAGTATTAGGAGCAACAGGCATAGGAAAAGTTGATTATGCGAATTCTATTTCAAATTACTTTATTTTGTTTGCAAGCTTGGGAATTGCGACTTATACGATCAGAGAAGGGGCAAAAGTCAGAGATGACAAGAAAAAACTGGATCAGCTGGTGACAGAAATTTTTGTTATCAATTCTATTTCTACTGTTGTTGCATATATATGCCTTTTTATTTGTTCTTCGTTACCTGTATTTAAAAATTATCAAGAATTAATTTTGTTAAATGGCACAATTATGATTTTTGATTTAATAGGTGTTAATTGGCTGTTCAACATTTTTGAAGACTATATTTATATAACAGTTAGGACTCTTGCGTTTCAAATAATTTCACTTGTGCTTTTATTTGTATTTGTACAGACACCGGAAGATTATCTAATATACGCTGGCTTAATCGTTTTTGCAAATGCAGGAGCAAATATTTTTAATATTTTTTATGGAAGAAAATATGTTAGCTTTTTTAAATGTAGTAAACTTAATTTAAAGAAACATTTGAAGCCTATTTTTATCATTTTTGGAATCGGAATTGCATCACAGATATACTTAAATATAGATACAACGATGTTGGGACTCTTGAAAAGTGATTATGATGTGGGATTGTATTCAGCTGCTATAAAAATAAATCGAACATTAGGAACACTGATTTCTTCTGCATGTGCAGTACTAATTCCACGTCTTTCGTATTATATTAAGATGAAAATGGAAAAGGAATATAGAAATATTGTTAATACAACAGTTAATTATATTCTATCACTTTCTATCCCATGTGCTTTTGGCTGTGCACTATTAAGTTCAGAATGTATATTTTTGTTTAGTGGAAAAGGATTTGAGGGCGCTGCACCGATTATGCGTATATTGTCTCCAAACATTATTTTTGCAGTGATGAATGGATTCTTGGCATACCAGATTTTTATACCATTTGGAAAAGAATTATATACATGTATTGCAACATTTGTAGGCGCCATTTTGAATGTGGTATTAAATTCTATTTTTATAATAACGTTTGGAACCAGAGGAGCAGCAGTTGCAACAGTTCTGGCAGAAATTAGTGTTTTTATTATTCTGATGTATTATATGAAGAAGTTTTATCAGGATAAGACATTATTTAAAGAAGTATGGAAATATCTGGTTGCAGGTATCTGCATGTTTATAGTGGGATTAGGGATTGCGGCATTAGGTTTAGGTCTGATCTTGAAGATACTGGTAACAGTTGTTATATGTATTATATGTTATTTTGGAGTGTTGATGATTTTAAAAGCTAAGATTGCATTTATTGTAATTGATATGCTGAAAGCAAGAATTAAACGAAAATAATAGTTTGAGAGGAAAATATGCAGGGAATATCAGTAGTTATTCCATTTTATTGTGGAAATAGTTATTTGGAAACGATGGCAGAACAATTAAAAAGAAATATTAATAATTTTAAATCTGACTTAAAAAATGTAGAGGTAGAAGTTATTTTAGTGAATGATAGTCCATGGAGTACTATTGATGAAAGTAAATTGAGTGCTATAAAGCAAAGTTATAAAATCGTTGTTAATAAAAAAAATAGTGGCATTCATCAATCAAGAGTAAATGGAATAAATATTGCTTCATGCGATTATATTTTACTTTTGGATCAGGATGATAAAATTTCTGAAAATTATTTTGAGAGTCAATACGAAAAAGCAATGAAAGAAAATGCAGATTTAATTATTGCGAATGGAGTGCGAAAGATAGGAGATAAGAAGCATCCGATTTTTAAAAATATAAGATGGCATAAAGATGCTACAACATTAGCACCATATGTAGCAATCGGAAATGTTATAGCATCTCCTGGACAATGTCTGATTAGGAAAAATGCGGTTCCTGTATTTTGGTTGAAAAATATATTGTCAGAAAATTGCGCTGATGATATGTATTTATGGATGTTGATGCTTGGCGAGAAAAAAAGAATAGTTATAAATTCAGAATTTTTATATACACATGTGGCTACAGGAAATAATTTTTCATCGGATGAGAAACAAACGATACGATCAGAACGTAAAGTAATTACGCTGTTAGTTCAAAGCGGTTTAATTGAGAAGAAATATTTGCGATACTATAAAAAAAGATTAGATATGCGCGAAAAGTTTATGTTTGGAATAAAAAGCGGTATTCTGGCAAAAACTTATTATTGTTTATGCGAAATACAGAAAAGAATGGTTCTTATTTATTTGAGGAATACATGTAAAATTAAGTAGTCAAATGGAAGAGATGAGGGGAAAAGTGAAAAAAGTACTGATATTTGGATTGAGTTCTTTGTATGCTGGCGTAGAAGCTCTGATATTGAATTATGTAAATCATTTAGATGAAAATGAGTATGCTGTCGATTTGGTTGTTGCAGAAAGAAAACCAGAGTATATTGATGATAAACTTTTGCGTAATGTGGATATTAGAATTGTACCCAATCGTGTTAGAAATTATGTAGCATATGTAAAAAGTATGGATAAAATTGTGGAAACAGGTGGATATGATATTGTATGGGCGAATTTTTGTACTCTTACAGACATTCAAGTTTTAAAGAGCGCTCAAAAATATGATGTTCCAATTCGGATTGCACATAGCCATAACTCTGAAAATATGGGGAGTTTCCTTGTAATGGCTACTCATCTAATGAACAAGAAAAAAATTATTCAGTATGCGAATAAATTTTATGCATGTTCAGATTTTGCAGGTGAGTTTATGTTTGGCAGGAAGATTGTTGAATCAAAAGATTACAAAATTATTCCTAATGCAATTGAAGCGTCTAAATATAGATTTACACCGGAAATAAGAGAACAGATTAGAGAAAAGATGCAACTCAGTAATAAGATTGTAGTTGGACATGTGGGGCGATTTCATTTTCAAAAGAATCATACACAATTGATAAAAATATATAAAAAATTTTTAGAGAAAAAATCTAACAGTATATTGCTGCTTGTTGGAACCGGAAATCTAATGGATGAAATTAAACAGTTAGTTCATCGTGAAGGCATCGAAGGAAATGTATTGTTTTTAGGAAATAGAAGTGATGTTAATGATTTAATGCAGGCAATGGACGTACTTTTGTTTCCATCATTATTTGAGGGGCTTCCGGTGACTTTGATAGAGGCACAGGCGGCAGGACTTCCCTGTGTGATTTCTGATAAAATAACAAAGCAGGCTCAAATTACAGATTTAATAAAATATGAAAGCCTTGATGCACCTTTGGAAAATTGGGTTGATGATATTGAACAGAGCTTGCTTATAAAACGGTCAGATTATTTAGGAACGATACAAAATGCAGGGTATGATGTATGTGAGTGCGCAACATGGCTTTTTGATTAGATAAATTGTAAGCGCTTAAATCTTGGGTAGCTTTACTGTCTACGTTTTTAAACTCATAATGATAGTAAATAGATTTTTACTACACTCCGCTTGATAGGAGATAGAAATTTACTACATTTGGAGGTTTCATTATGAGTAAGAAACGTGCTCCAGGACGTTTTCTGGACGAATGGATGGAACTGGTAACCGAGTGCAGACAAAGCGGCCTGACAGATGCTGCATGGTGTAATGAGCATGGGATATCTCCCAGCTGTTTTTACAATGCAGTTACCCGTCTCCGCAAAAAAGCCTGTCAGATACCGGATCCAGTTGGAAAAGCCAGCACTCTTGACCTTACATCTCATAAACAAGAGGTAGTCCAGATTGCTATAGAACCGGAGTCTTCTCCGGCAGGACTGATCCCAGATAATGGAAACAGACCTATGCACCTTGACAATTCACATACGATTGAAATTGAAGCAGACGGATTGTTTATACGAATGAGTAATGAGATCAAACCGGTACTTCTGAAGATGCTTATGGATACGCTGAAGGAGTCGTTATGTTAGCGGATATCTCGAGTGTTGATGCGATCTATATCGTCTGTGGCAGAACAGATATGCGCAAGTCCATTGATGGATTGTGTGCGATCATCCAGGAACAGTTTTCGATGGAGATCGACCATGCACTTTTTCTTTTCTGCGGTCGTAGATGCGACCGTATCAAAGCTATTTTAAAAGAGCCGGACGGGATCGTTATGATCTACAAAAGACTGACCGCCCAGGGTGCTTACCGGTGGCCCAGGAATAGATCCGAAGTCCGGAATCTTACATGGCGGGAGTTCAACTGGCTGATGTCTGGCATTGATATTAAGCGCTTACGATGAAATTAGCTTGAATAGATTTTTTTTTATGATATACTTAAAGATAAAATTTTGAATAGTATGCTTAAATAGAAATGCTTTGAAAAGGAGGACAAGATAACCATTGTTTATAGTTATCTATGAATAGTATGAATGAAAATAATGTTAAGATGCTTGAGTTTCCGCAAAGAGGAGATGAAAGAGGTCATCTTGTAATTGTAGAAGGAATGAAAGATGTTCCTTTTGAAATTAAAAGAATCTTTTATATTTATGGTTCGGATACGGATGTAGTCAGAGGGCAGCATGCAAATAAAAAAAGTCAGTTTGTTTTAATCAATGTAGCTGGTAAAAGTAAAGTAAAAGTAAAGGATGGATTAGGAATCAAGATATGTTGAGGGAAAAGAATATAAGATTGCAATAGCATTTTATGTGGATCAGGAACGGTATATATTAAAGACAGATCAGGAATTTGTTGTTGAAGATGAAGAAGATTGATATATTAGTGATAAAGGACGAGAAGACTTATTATGGAGCAAAAGATGGAAACTTTAGCAATTATCGTACCGTGTTACAATGAACAGGAAGCGCTGCCGTTATTTTATAAAGAAGCATCAAAAGTTCTGGAAAAACTGGACTATGACTATAAGCTTCTTTTGATCAATGACGGATCGAAAGATAATACGCTGAGTATTATGAAATCAATTGCGGAGAAGGATGAGCATGTAAAATACTTGTCTTTTTCCAGGAATTTTGGCAAAGAGGCAGCCATGTATGCGGGATTTTGCAATGCAAATGCGGACTATGTCTGTGTAATGGATGCAGACATGCAGGATCCGCCGAGTCTGTTGCCTGAAATGCTGGAAATCTTACATACGCAGGATTATGATTCGGTGGCAACCAGAAGAAAGAACCGTGAGGGAGAACCACCGATCAGAAGCTGGTTTGCACACAGATTTTATGAGATCATCAATAAAATATCGGATGCAGATATTGTTGATGGCGCAAGGGATTTTCGTCTGATGAAAAGGGAAATGGTAGAAGCGATTGTCAGCATGACAGAATACAATCGGTTTTCCAAGGGGATTTTTGGCTGGATCGGTTTCAAAACATATTGGTTATCCTATGATAATATTGAACGTGTGGCAGGTGAAACCAAATGGAATTTCTGGAAGCTGACAAAATATGCGATTGATGGAATCATTAATTTTTCTCAGGCACCATTGAGTGCGGTATCGTGGTTTGGAGTGTTGATGACAATTGTTTCTTTTTTGATGTTAGTTGTGGTCGTTGGACGTAAACTGATCTACGGGGATCCTGTTGCAGGATGGGCATCCACGATTTGTGTGATCATATTTATTGGTGGTCTACAGCTGTTTTGTCTGGGCGTGATCGGACATTATATTGCAAAGATGTATTTGGAGACGAAGCAGAGACCGCATTTTATTATTTCAGAAACAAACGATGAAGATGCGGTGAAACTTAAATAAGGAAAATAGACAATAAAGCAGGAGAATTTTGCAAATCGCGTGTAAAATTCTCCTGTTTGTCGATATATGCCGTAATTTTTTTACAGCATATTGTTGCGGAAAAATATAAAACTGGTTATACTGTAAGAAATAATTGAGATGTTAATTACTCTTTGAGAGGACGGTATATTATATGCTAAAAAAATTCACATTGAGGAATTATAAGAATTTTAAAAATGAAATAAGTATAGATTTTGAAAATATTGCCGGTTATCAATTTAATATGGATTGTCTGTATGAAGGGACAATTGGAAAAATGTTGATATATGGACGTAATGCAACAGGAAAGACAAATTTGGGAAATGCATTACTTGATATTGTTGCGACGATGTTTGGAAGACGGAGATATACAAGAAACGAGGTTTTTCTTAATGCAGATTCGACAGAGAATGTAGCAACATTTAGTTATGAGTTTGAGTTTAATGGTACAGATGTGTCATATAAGTATTCGCGAGTGTCGGATGAGAAACTGCAGGATGAAGCATTATTTGTAAATGGCATCAGAATTTTTTTCTGTGATTTTTCAAAAGAAAACTATAATTTTGACAATTTGAATTATATTGAGGCAGAAACTATAAATGTTGAGCGGTATTTGCAATCTTCAGGGATAGATGACGATATAGAAATCAGCAATACGAAAATTCCTTTTTTACGTTGGTTGCTTAGCAATGCTGTATTTAAAAATGATTCAGTTTTAATTTCATTGTCTAATTATGTTGAAAGAATGCAGATGATTACTGTTGGTAGTGGAATGAGATTTCTTGCAGGAAGATCGAACCAGTTTTTTTATGAATTATTAGAAAAAAGAGCTTTGCTAACAGACCTTGAAGAATTTTTGAATGTAATGGGAATTGAATGCAGTCTGGCTTTAAAAGAATTGCCGGATGGACAGAAAGAATTATATTTTGTTCATAAACAGATGGTCCCTTTTTATGAGAATGCGTCAAGTGGTACATTGGCGCTGTTTGATCTGTATCGTAGACTGATTGTGAAAATTGGGGGTTCGTCATTCGTTTATTTAGACGAATTCGATGCGTTTTATCATTATGAAATGGCAGAAAAAGTGATTGGATTTTTCAAAAGAAAATATCCAAAATGTCAGATGATTATGACATCACATAATACTAATCTGATGACGAACAGAATTATGCGTCCGGATTGTTTGCTTATTTTGTCGAGTAGGGGAACATTAACGTCTCTTTGCAATGCAACAGAACGGGAATTGAGAGAAGGACATAATCTCGAAAAGATGTATATCAGCGGGGAGTTTGAACGTTATGAATAATTATGCGACAGAAGCCAGAAGAAGAGGCCGAAGTTTGCTGGTTGTGGAGGGAGACCATGAGAAAAATGAGCTGTTTTGGCTTGTTTTCAAATGTTACCCGGAATTGCATGTTGATATGGAGAACATATGGATTTATGGGACGAATATTTATATGTTATATGAAGATATCATAAGAGAATATGGGGATGACTGGGAAAATGAATGGACAGATATTGACCTTCCGTTTGTAATCAGTAAAAAGAAAAATTTGGAAAATCTTTGTTACAAAAATGATTTTACAAATATTATACTTGTTTTTGATTATGAACGTCATGATCCACAGTTTTCAGCTGATAAAATTTTACGTTTACAAAATTATTTCAGTGATGCAGCAGATATGGGGAAATTGTATTTGAATTATCCGATGATAGAATCTTATCAACATTTAAAAAGTTTACCGGATGAAGAGTATATTAACCGAAAGATTTCTGTTTCATTGCAGCCAGGAAGTAAATATAAAGAACTGGTCAGAAATGAGAGTGTCATTGAAAAAGCAGTAGATTTTCCGCACAGAATTGAGGATTTATTGGCAGGAACAAGATATCGGATAGAGGATGCAGATAAGCGACAGATATGTTGTGATAAAATATTGAATATTTCAAATGATAGTGAGATGGAAAGATCATTAGAAGAAATCCTGCGGGTTGTAGATGATGATAAAAAAGCAAGAACTTTAAAATATCAGTTGAAAGACTGGATTGAAAAAGTGGGATATACACATGAAAATAGGACTTATTGGAAACATATGCGAGAAGTTATTGGAGAAATAGTGTGTCATAATATAGAAAAGGCATATGTCATCCAACATGAAGACAGAAATGATAGTAATGACAGAAAATTGAAAGAACAATTTGAACAGGTTGATTTGTCTCAGATATTAAATGTTCAAAATGAGGTAAGTCAAGATATGGAAAATGGATTCATATGGGTGCTGAATACATGTATATTTTTAATTCCTGATTATAACTTCAGATTAATTGCTTAGATAATCTGAAATGCGAAATCATATAGAATGATGTTATCAAAAGTCAAAAGCGAGGAAAGAAAATGGCAAAAGTATCAATTATCATACCGACATATAATGTGGAATTGTTTCTGGATGAATGTCTGGAAAGTATTCAGCGTCAGACATTGCAGGATATAGAGATTATCTGTGTGAACGATGGATCGACAGATCATTCTCTGGAAATCATTAAAAAATATGCGGAGAATGATCCGCGTTTTGTGATCGTTGACAAGGAAAACGGCGGTTATGGAAAGGCTATGAATGTCGGTCTGGACAAAGCTACGGGAGAATATATCGGTATTGTGGAACCGGATGATTATGTACCGCTTGCGATGTATGAGGATCTTTACAAGATTGCGAAAGAGAATGATCTTGATATGGTGAAGGCAGATTTTTACCGCTTTACAAGAAATCCTGAAAATGGGAATATGAATCTGGTATATAACCATCTGGATTTAACAGGGAAATGGTACGGAAAGCTCTTTGATCCTAGTGAAGAGCCGGAGACATTACGTTTTATCATGAATACCTGGAGTGGTATTTACAAAAGAGAGTTTTTGGAGCAGCATCACATCAGACATAACGAAACTCCTGGAGCATCTTTCCAGGACAATGGTTTTTATTTCCAGACTTTTGTTTATGCAAAGCGTGCGATGATCGTGGATAAGCCGTACTATATGAATCGTCGTGATAATCCGAATTCCTCTGTTAATAACAGGGAAAAAGTCTACTGCTGTAATGTAGAGTATGATTATATCCGTGAGATATTGATGAAAGATCCGGAAATCTGGAGCCGCTTTAAATATATGTATTCTTTGAAGAAATTTCATACTTATAATTTTACGCTGCAGCGAATCGGAGAGCAGTTTAAGAGGGAATATGTTCAGAGAATCAGTCAGGAATTCAAAAGAGCAAAAGAAAACGGAGAATTGAGACAGGGAGCGTTCTATCCTGTTGAATGGGATGATATGATGCTGCTGATCCAAGATCCGGATGCTTATTACTTCAAGATATGTCTGAAGAATAAGCAGATCCGTTCTCTGGAAAAGAAAGTAGCATCATTGGAGAATTCCACAACTATGAAGGTTGGGCGTGCAATCATGTTTATTCCGTTAAAGATAAAAAAGCTTTTTAAGAAAAAATAAAATGAGTAAAGAACAGAAAGATAAAGGAGTCATTATGAGTAAAAAATATGATTATCTGGTAGTTGGTGCAGGTTTATACGGAGCAGTGTTTGCGCATGAAGCAAAAGAAGCTGGAAAGTCAGTTCTGGTGATCGATAAACGCCCGAATATTGCCGGAAATGTGTTTACAGAGGATGTAGAGGGGATTCATGTGCATAAATATGGTGCGCATATTTTCCACACCAATAATAAAAAAGTATGGAATTATATTACCCGGTTTGCAGAGTTCAACCGTTTCACAAACAGCCCGGTTGCAAATTATCATGGTGAGTTATATTCTCTGCCATTTAATATGTATACATTCAATAAGATGTGGGGAGTAGTAACCCCAGAAGAAGCAGCAGCCAAGATTGAAGAACAGAAAAAAGAGGCTGGTATCGCAGAGCCGAAGAACCTGGAAGAACAGGCAATTTCCCTGGTAGGAAGAGATATTTTTGAAAAGCTGATCAAGGGCTATACAGAGAAGCAGTGGGGACGTGACTGCAAAGATCTCCCGTCTTTTATCATCAAGAGACTTCCGGTCCGTCTTACATTTGATAACAATTATTTTAATGCATTATATCAGGGGATTCCGGTTGGCGGATATACCAAAATGGTTGCCAATATGCTGGACGGAGTAGAAGTTCGCCTTGGAGAAGATTATCTGGAGAAAAAAGCAGAATACGATGCACTTGCTGAAAAAATAATCTATACGGGTCCGATCGATGCATATTTTGATTACCAGATGGGATATCTGGAGTATCGTTCGGTACGTTTTGAGACAGAACTTCTGGATAAGCCGAATTTCCAGGGAAATGCAGCAGTCAATTATACAGACAGAGAGACTCCATGGACAAGGATCATTGAGCATAAATGGTTTGAATTTGGAAAAGATGATGAAGGAAATGATCTTCCGAAGACAGTGATCAGCCGTGAGTATAGTTCTGAGTGGAAACCGGGAGATGAACCGTATTATCCGGTGAATGATGAGAAGAACGGTGCTCTTTACAGCAAATACAGAGAGCTTGCCCAAAAAGAGAAAAAGGTTGTATTTGGCGGCCGTCTGGGAGAGTATAAGTATTATGACATGGATGCGGTGATCGCATCAGCACTGGACATGTGCGAAAAGGAACTTGGCTAAGGATTGATTTGTCAAAATGTGACAAAAATGTAAAATTTGATTTAAAAATACATTGCATCGCAGGAAGAAAACTGTTATAGTGGACTCACAGAGCGTTTGTGCTCTGTGAGTTGTTATTATGCAGAAACAAAATGGAGAGTTTAAATACAAGGAGTATCTTTATGAAAAGAATTACAGCAATCTGGAAACATGCCTTTCTTCTGATCGTGATATTGTCAGCTGTCTGTCTTTTGGGGAATACACAGAAAGTATCAGCTGCATCTTACAGTGAAACGACCTGCAAAGTGATTTTTGCAAATGCAAAAGGACAGACTGCAGGTTTTTATCATAATCTTGCCAAAACTGTTGAGGAAGGAACAGTAATTCAGCTTCCGGAGATAAACAGGGATGGATATCAGGCTTACTGGGTAACAAAGATTGAAGGAAAAGAATATAAATATAAAGCCGGACAGAAAGTGACGATCAATCAGACAACAAAGTTCTGCTTGAATTTATATAAAGAATATACGGTCCGATTCTACACGGCAAATGGCAGAAATGAATATACAAGTCTTCGCAAGACGGTTGTAGCGGGCAGCAGAATCAAGATGCCAACTGGTAATTCAAATGGAAATTACAGCTTTGCCGGATGGGCAACCAAAGTTGGAGGAGAGGTTGCGAAGAAACAGCGTGCAACAGTAAAAGTTAAAAGCAACCTAAAATTTTATGCAGTGCAGCAGAAAACAGATAGATCAGGTATAAGATTATATAAATATGATGGAAGCTACTGGAAGACGATCAAAAATACAAATGGTAAAGCAACTTTTCCGGCAGTAAATCTGGGCTCAGCTAATATGGTTCTTGGGTGGTCGAAGACACAGGGAAAGAATGCACTGTCCAGTTCCGATTACAAAGCCGGAGATCGTATTCCGTCCAAAAGCGGCAGATATTATATGGTTGTTTTTGGAACATCCATGGATCGCGCACCGGCTGCGATTACAACACCGACAAAATTTGACAGGGTTTATTGTGTGGGAGATTCCAGAACTGTTTATACACGAGTTGCTTTAGGTGCATCAGCGCCGTCAAATGTTGAGTTTATTGCAAAAGCAGGAGAGGGATTAGACTGGTTTAAGAGCTCAGGATATAAAACTCTGTATCGTTCTGTGGCCAAGCGTCCATGGACAGAAAAAAAGGCAGTTATCATTAATCTTGGAGTCAATGATTTAAAGAACAGTGCTTCTTATGTCAAATATATGAAGAAAGTGGCAGCTAAGCTGAAAAAATATAACTGTAAAATGTATTATCTTTCTGTAAATCCGGTAAACAGTGCAATGATCAAAAGCGTTAATGGAAAGGCAAGAACAGAAGCACAGGTCGCAGCTTTTAATAAAGCAATCTACAGGAGACTGTGTTCCGGCAGAAACAGAAGCTTTACTTACATCAATACATGTACGAACCTGCAGATGAAAGGCTGGATCAGTAAGAAAACTGGAACAGACATTTATGATGGAGTGCATTATTCAAATCAGACATATCTGAGGATATTTGATTATTGTATGAGATATCTGAATCGCTGAAATGTGGAGTATTCAGAATAAAGAGAGGAATTATGTAAATGAAACGTGTTATCACATATGGAACGTTTGACCTGCTTCATTACGGACATATCAATCTTTTGAGACGGGCACGCCAGATGGGCGATTATCTGATCGTGGGGCTTTCAACAGATGAATTCAACTGGAATGAAAAACAGAAGAAGTGTTATTTTTCTTACGAAAAACGTAAACAGCTCCTGGAAGCTATACGTTATGTCGATCTGGTGATTCCGGAAGAAAACTGGGAGCAGAAGAGAACGGATGTGAAAGAGTATCATGTGGATACTTTTGTAATGGGAGATGATTGGAAGGGGAAATTTGATTTTCTGAAAGAAGAAGGATGCGAGGTGGTATATCTGCCACGTACTCCGGAGATTTCTAGCTCACAGATTAAAGAAGATCTCCATACAAAAGAAAGTAAAAACGATTGATAAACTGGCCGGGGATTAAGCCCCGGTCAGTTCCTTTAATGAGCAAAAACGATAGCCCATTTCTTCCCACTTTGTAAGCAGGTCATCCAGGATCAGGCCATTTGTAGAGGAAGTATTGTGCAGAAGGACAATGGCACCAGGATGAATGCGCCCGAGAAGTTTTTGAAAGGCTTCTTCCCTGGAAGGCTGCTGATTCTGAATCCAGTCTACATATGCAAGACTCCAGAAAAAGGTGGAATATCCCAGCTCTTTGGCCATGGCCAGGTTTGAGGTACTGTAGATTCCCTGCGGTGGACGGTAAAATTTTGTCATCTGTTCACCGGTGACAGATTCATACAGCTTTTCTACGCCGTCCAATTGTTTCTGAAAATCATCTTTTGAAGAAATGCCTGACATATCAGGGTGCGTCATTGTGTGATTGCCAACTGTATGCCCTTCAGAAACCATGCGCCGGATCAGATCAGGATTGTCTGAAATGAAATTACCTACAACAAAAAATGTGGCAGGGGCCTGATGCTTTTTCAGTGCATCGAGGATACGTGGAGTGTTTCCGTTTTCGTATCCGGCATCAAAAGTGAGGTAGATTTTTTTTTCATTGGTATCTTCAGCATAGTAGGCATGATACTTGCCAAGATCGTTGATCGTGGCATTCCCGACAGGGCGTTCTCCCTCCTTTTGGAAACTGAGTCCCCAACTGGTGGATTCGGATAAGAGAGAAGCAGATGCTGCCTGAGATTTCTGCCAGGAATGCAATTTACCTGCCTGCCCACCCAGAATAAAGGCGCCGGCAAGAAGAAAGAGCAATTTGGGAATGAGTGGATAATGATGAGAAGAAGACATAGTATCTCCAATAGAAGATCTTGAAAGAATATATGCGAAAAGGCAAAAATTTAGAGCCATCAGATGATTATTTTCTGGTGGCTCTTTTAATGTTCAGTGTCCAATGGAACTTACCTCCTGAGTTGAATTAAAACATTTGGAATTAAATGATTACGTTCTTGGTGGTCCGTACCTCTCTTTCATAAATTATAAAGGAAATTCATTTCGTTTCTGGTGGTCTGTACCTCGCTTTCCTGAATTATGGGAAATCACTTATGTTTTCGGTGGTTTCACGCTCCTTTTATTTATTTTGTAGTTCCTTTTGTTTTATGAACTTACTATAACAGATAATAAACTATATGTCAATAAGAAAATTGAAAAAAATAAAAATATTAAATAATAAATTGTAAAATTGCATGATAATATAGAATTTACAGAAAATAATGAAAAAGAAAGTATGGTATAGAAACAGACGAAAGGGAGAAAATAAAGAGTATCAGTTGGTGTGAAGATACTGAGGAATGATAACAATAATCAAATATGAAGGAGGTAAGTGCATGTTTCGTTATCTGCCTGTTCGAAAGATTCAAGCAAGACAAGTGTTGGATTCCAGAGGAAATCCAACCGTAGAGGTAGAAGTTACTGTAGGAGAAGGAATTGTTGGGATAAATGGATATACAGCGAGAGCGATAGTGCCGTCAGGTGCATCGACCGGGAAATTTGAGGCAGTGGAACTTCGCGATGGAAAAAAAGGCTATTATACAGGTTTGAGTGTGGAGAAGGCGGTAGAAAATGTAAATACGAAACTGGCAGAAGCAGTTATTGGAGAAAATGCACTGGATCAGAATCGGATTGATCAGATTCTGATTGATACGGATGGCACAGACAATAAGAGTAATGTAGGAGCAAATGCAGCACTTGGCGTTTCGATGGCGGTTGCAAGAGCGGCTGCGATGGCACTCAGAATTCCGCTTTATCAGTATCTGGGAGGCTGCCACAGTAAAAAAATGCCGGTACCGATGATGAATATTCTGAATGGGGGAAAACATGCAGATAATACAGTAGACCTTCAGGAATTTATGATCATGCCGGTGGGCGCGGAAAAGTTTGAGGAGGGAATTCGCATGTGTGTGGAGATCTACCAGATACTGCGAATTATTTTGAAAGAAAGGTCCCTGTCTACTGCGGTAGGAGATGAAGGCGGATTTGCACCGAATCTGGCAGACAGTCAGGAGGTTCTGGCATTAATTGTCCAGGCTGTGGAAAAAGCAGGATATAAACCGGGAGAAGATATTCTGATTGCGATAGATGCAGCGGCAAGTGAATTGTATGACGAGAATCTGAACTGCTATTATTTTCCGGGTGAGAGCCAGATGAAAGGAAAAGAGGTTTTAAGAGACAGCGGTGAAATGATTGCATATTATGAAGAACTTGTCAGGAAATTCCCGATAATCTCCATTGAAGACGGACTTCATGAGGATGACTGGGAAGGCTGGAAAGAGATGACCGAACGGCTGGGAAAAACGGTACAGCTTGTAGGGGATGATCTTTTTGTTACAAATATCAAACGACTGAAATGTGGGATACAGCTTCATGCGGCGAATGCAATTCTTGTCAAGGTGAACCAGATCGGCACGTTGAGTGAAGCTATGGATGCAGTAGAAATGGCACAGAATGCAGGCTATCGTGCAGTAATCTCACACAGATCCGGTGAGACAGAAGATGCATTTATCGCAGATCTGGCAGTTGCAACCGGTGCAGGCCAGATCAAAACCGGAGCACCCTGCAGATCGGATCGAAATGCAAAATACAATCAACTGCTCAGGATTGCAGAACAGCTTGAAAAACAGGCAGTTTATGAGAATCCGTTTGGCAGGGAAGGGTGAAAGAGCGGGCTGTTTACATGCAGCCCGCAAATTGTTTTTTTGAAATGGAAATTTGAAATGGAAATGACTAAAAACAGTTGAAATCGAAGAATGGTTATGATAGAATGAATTCTAGTTGATTAGGAGGTGTAACCGAAGTGCAGATTTTAAGAACTATTCTCACTGTTATTTTTGCCATAGATTGTATTGCGCTTACCGTTGTTGTACTTATGCAGGAAGGAAAGCAGCAGGGACTTGGTGGAGCGATTTCCGGAGCAGCGGATTCCTACTGGGGAAAGAACAAAGGTCGTTCTATGGAGGGTGGACTTGTGAAAGCTACCACAATTATGGCAGTGTTATTTTTTGTACTGGCAGCAGTTTTGAATATGAATTTTTAAGAATTGTCAGAAGGAAACACTCTTGTATAAACACAAGAGTGCTTTTTTTTCTCATAGCAAAGGAGTATACGTGAGTAAGAAGAAAATCTGGGAAAAGAAAAAAAAGAAAAAATTTTCCAAAGAGAAAATATCTGTAAAACCAAAGAAAAGGGATATAAAAGCCCTCAGTAAGCTGGGACTGATCAAAGAAGGAACTTTTATCGGTAATCATAAGGGCTTTGGTTTTGTAGAACTGGAAGAGGAAGAAGATGATATCTTTATCCCGGCAGATCATACAGGGACTGCAATGCATATGGACCGTGTCCGGGTACTCCTCAAAAATGAAGCCAAAACAGGAAAACGCAGAGAAGGTACTGTAATAGAGATTCTGGAACGTGTAAATAAAGAAATCGTTGGTACATTCCAGAGGGAGAGGGATTACGGTTTTATTCTGTGCGATAATCAGAAGTTCTCAAAGGATATCTACATTTCGCCTAAGAATTCCAAAGGGGTTCGCGATGGAGACAAAGTTGTTGCAGAGATTATAGATTATGGGAACGACAGGAGAAAACCGGAAGGTAAGATCGCAGAGAATCTTGGAAGTATGAATGCACCGGGAACGGACATTCTTGCAATCGTTAAAAGCTTCAATATTCCGTCAGAGTTTCCTGTAAAAGTTAAGAATCAGGCCATGCGGGTACCGGATCATGTGCAGGAGGCTGACCGGGATGGCAGAACGGATCTGACACAGCTTATGACAGTTACAATCGATGGTGAAGATGCAAAAGATCTGGATGATGCAGTTTCTCTTACAAAAGAGGGAAATATATATCATCTGGGTGTGCATATTGCAGATGTGAGTAATTATGTACAGGGAGGAAGTGCACTGGACAAAGAAGCACTGAAAAGGGGCACCAGTGTATATCTTGCTGACAGAGTCATTCCAATGCTTCCGGAACGGCTGTCTAACGGAATCTGTTCATTGAATCAGGGGCAGGACCGCCTGACTTTAAGCTGCCTTATGGATATTGATGAGAATGGTACAGTAGTTGCTCATCGGATTGCAGAGACGGTTATTCGAGTGGATCGTCGTATGAGTTATAATCAGGTCAGATGTATCCTTGAAGATGGAGACACTGAGACAAGCAGAGAGTATAAGGAATTTGTGCCAATGTTTTTCCTTATGAAAGAATTATCGGCACTTTTGAGAAGCAAGAGACATAACAGAGGTTCTATTGATTTCGATTTTCCTGAAAGCAAGATCATTCTGAACGGGGCAGGACGGGCAATTGATGTGAAGCCATACGAACAGAATGTTGCTACACAGATCATAGAAGATTTTATGCTGATGGCAAATGAAACAGTGGCAAAAGAATACTGCCAGGGAGAATATCCGTTTGTTTACCGTACGCATGACAATCCGGATCCGGAAAGAGTGGAAAGCCTTCTTACGCTTCTGAGACACCAGGGGATTCAGGTGCAGAAAGCATGTGAGGAAATCACACCAAAGGAAATTCAGGAGATTCTTGAGCAGATTCAGGGAATGCCAAATGAAATGATGATCAGCAGACTGATGTTGAGAACGATGAAACAGGCACGATATACAACAGAGTGCAGCGGACACTTTGGGCTTGCAGCGAAATATTACTGTCATTTTACCTCTCCGATCAGAAGATATCCGGATTTACAGATCCACCGTATCATTCGTGATAATATAAGAGGCAGATTACAGCGAGAAGGAAAAACAGAACATTACAGAGAAATACTGGAATATGTGGCAGAACAGTCCAGCGTATGCGAAAGACGTGCACAGGAGGCGGAGAGAGAGTCTGACCGTCTGAAAAAAGCAGAGTATATGTCCTATCATCTGGGAGAAATTTTCGAGGGAATTATTTCGGGAGTTACTGCTTATGGATTTTATGTGGAACTTCCGAATACAGTGGAAGGCCTCGTTCATATTACGGCACTGTCAGATGATTATTATGAATTCGATGAGGAAAACTATGAACTTCGCGGAGAGCTTACGAAGAAAGTTTACCATCTGGGGCAGAAAGTTACGGTCAGAGTGGCAGATGCAGATGCACTGAAACGAACGGTGGATTTTTCGGTAGTTGAAAACACTGTAGATGAGATGAGTCTGAACGAATAAAGGAGGTGTTTTTCATGGCAAAAAAATCTGGAATGAAATTGATCGCAAATAATAAAAAAGCTTTTCATGACTATTTTATAGAGGATACTTATGAAGCAGGGATTGCACTTGTCGGCACTGAGGTGAAGTCACTCAGAGCAGGTAAATGCAGTGTGAAGGAATCGTTTATTCGTGTGGAAAACGGGGAAGTATACATTTACGGGATGCATATCAGTCCTTATGAGAAGGGAAACATTTTTAACAAAGATCCTATGAGAGTCCGTAAATTACTTCTTCACAGATATGAGATCAACAAAATCGAAGGAAGTCTTCAGGAAAAAGGCCTGACTCTTGTACCACTGAAAGTATATTTCAAGGACAGTCTTGTGAAACTTGAAATAGGAGTTGCACGCGGTAAAAAGTTGTATGACAAGAGACAGGATATTGCGAAGAAAGACCAGCGGAGAGAGGCAGAAAGAGAATTCAAAGTCAAAAATCTGTAACTTTAAAAAAAGTATGAATTCGCAGACAATTAGTTGACAAGAATTTGATACTCTGTATAATTAAACTAAAAGATGACTATTCTGGTTACTGTGAACGGAGTGAACAGTAACCTATTCCGCGACTAGAATTAGGAGGAAATATATATGATCAGGAAAAGATATCTGGCAGCAGCCGGACTGTTGACACTGGCTGTTGTGGCAGCAGGATGCGGTAAGAAAAATGATGCAGGTTCTGTAGTACAGGCAACACCAACTCCGACCGAAGAAACTTCAGTATCCCCGACTCCGACGCCGGAGATGGTAAATATGGAAGAAACTGTTGAAAAGAATATCATGGGTGAGAAGACATCCACAGCATCAAAGGTGACTATTGTAAATCAGACAGGATCTGAGATCGCAGCGATCTATATCAGAGAGACTCCGTCTGATGACGCAGATGAAGACATCGCAGATGAGTGGGGTGATGATCTGGTAAACGGTATGTTTACACTGAAGAGTGGAGACAATGCAGTTTATTATTATGAGAAACCACAGTCAGCGTCAACCATATATGATATCAGAATTACGTACACAGATGAAGAAAAAAATGAATGTTTCTTCAGAAAACTGCCGCTTACAACGATTAAACAGATCACACTTCGTATGGATGGAAAAGATGAAGATGCGATTCCGTATGCAACCTATATGACGGCAAACAGTACGAAGGAAATCTCAACACTGAATGATGTTAAGAAAAGACTCGGTCTGGAAACAGATGAGGACAGTGATTCTGTGACACCGACTCCGACAGAGGCACCGGATGATTCCGATAATTCCAATAATTCCAATACAGATAATCCGGATCCGACGACGGCACCATCGGATAACAATGGCAACAGCAGCAATAATAATCCAAGCAGCGATGATCCTACAAATTCCACGATTCAGACAGCAGAGAAATATATTGGCATGTCTATTGATGATCTCGCCGGAGCTGTAGGGGATTCCCAGTCTTCCGAATATGATGATGACTCTGCTACCGGAACAACTGGATATTACTATTATCCGAATTTCACAGTTTCCACATCTGTAGATGAAGAAGGAAATGAAATCGTTACAGGAGTTTGGTAAAGATAAACAATGCTGTGGCATTGCGGGAAAGGATAAATGATCTATGAAAAGAATATTACTGAAATTAAGTGGAGAAGCTCTTGCCGGAGCCGAAAAAAAAGGATTTGACGAGGCAACGGTTATTGCTGTTGCAAAACAGATCCGTGCGGTTGCGGAAGAAGGAACACAGATTGGTATTGTGATCGGTGGAGGCAACTTCTGGAGAGGCCGTACAAGCGAGACGATCAATCGTAACAAAGCAGATCAGATCGGTATGCTTGCCACTGTGATGAATTGTATTTATGTATCTGACATCTGCAGATATCTGGGACTTAAGACAGAAATCTTTACACCATTTGTATGTGGCGCATTCACAAAACTTTACTCAAAAGATGCAGTAGAAGAGGCATTTGCAGAAGGCAAGATTCTTTTCTTTGCAGGAGGAACAGGCCATCCGTATTTCTCAACAGATACAGCTACAGTTCTGCGTGCTGTTGAGATCGAAGCAGAAGCAATTCTTCTTGCAAAGGCAGTAGATGGTATTTATGACAGTGATCCGAAACTGAATCCGAATGCTGTGAAATACGATGAGATTTCTATTGAAGAAGTTGTTGATAAAAAACTTGCGGCAATGGATCTTACTGCATCTATTATGTGTCTTGAGCAGAAGATGCCGATGCTGGTATTTGGTCTTGAAGAAGAAAATAGTATTGTAAATGCTGTACATGGTAAATTTACAGGAACAAAAGTAACTGTATAAGAGAATTCTAAAAAATAAAATATAACCGGAGAAGGAGAATTCGACAAATGGATGAAAGAGTTCAGAAATATGAGCAGAAAATGACAAAAACACTGGAAGGCTTTGAGACAGAGCTGACCACGATCCGTGCAGGACGTGCAAATCCGCATATCCTTGACAAGATCACAGTAGATTATTATGGCAGCCCGACACCACTTCAGCAGGTTGCGAACATTACTGTACCGGAAGCAAGAATGATTCAGATCCAGCCATGGGAATCCAGTCTGATCAAAGGCATTGAGAAAGCAATCCTTACTTCAGATCTGGGACTGAATCCGAGCAATGATGGTAAGATCGTGCGCCTGGTTCTTCCGGAACTGACGGAAGAACGCCGTAAAGATCTTGTAAAAGACGTAAAGAAAAAAGGAGAAGCAGCCAAAGTTGCTGTTCGTAATATCCGCCGTGATGCAAATGATGCATTTAAGAAGCTGACCAAACAGGATGTTTCTGAGGATGAAGTAAAAGATCTGGAAGATGCAGTACAGAAGCTTACAGATAAGTTCATCAAGAAGATTGATGCAGCGGTTGAGATGAAATCAAAAGAAATCCTGACAGTATAAGAATTGTGTAACTGTCAGATTGGAGGGAGAGGGAGAGCCGGAAAGGGCTCTCTTTCTGTTCGCTCTGCTAAGAGAGGAGAAAACATGGAAAATATGAAAGTCCCGAATCATATTGCGATTATTCTCGATGGAAACGGCAGATGGGCAAAAGCCAAAGGGATGCCGCGAGGATATGGACATATCAAAGGATGTGCAAATCTTGAGTCTATCTGTGATGACATTAAAGATCTCGGCGTAAAATATCTTACAGTGTATGCTTTTTCTACAGAAAACTGGAAGCGTTCCAGAGAAGAAGTCGAAGGTCTGATGAAACTGTTCCGCAGTTATCTCAAAAAATGCATGAAGAGTGCAGAAAAGAATCATATGCGTGTGAAAATCATCGGAGATCCGACTGCGTTTGATCAGGATATACAGGACAAGATCAGGAAACTCGAAGAATTTTCAAAAGATTACGATGAATTATATTTTCAGATTGCATTGAATTATGGAAGCCGCGATGAGATTACCCGTGGAATGCGTAAACTTGCGCAGGATGTAGCTGAGGGAAGTCTGAATCCGCAGGAAATTACGGAGGATACGATTTCGGGTTATCTGGATACAGCAGGTGTTCCGGATCCGGATCTGCTGATCAGAACCAGCGGAGAACAGAGACTGTCCAATTTCCTTATGTGGCAGCTGGCATATACAGAGTTTTATTTTACAGATGTTACATGGCCGGATTTTCATAAAGAAGATCTGATCAGAGCAATCGAAAAATACAATGGAAGAGACCGCCGCTATGGAGGCGTGAAGGAGGAATAAAATATGTTTAAGACACGACTCATAAGTGGCATTCTGCTTGTAATCGCTGCGCTTCTTACGATCATAAGCGGAAACTATGTGCTGTTTGTGACATTGCTCTGCGTTTCTCTGCTTGGAATGCAGGAACTTTATAAGGCAATGGGTGTTCACAAGGAACAGACAGAATTTCTGGAACTGGCTGGATATCTTGGTGCGATTCTGTATTATGTATCTCTGTTGCTGGGATTTGAACGTTATGGAACGATGGCGATTCTGATCGCTCTGATCCTGATCATGTTTGTATATGTTTTTTCGTATCCGAAGTACAATGCAGATCAGGTCATGGCAACATTTTTCGGAGTAGTTTATGTAGCGGTAATGCTTTCTTTTATTCTTCTGACAAGAAATCTTCCGGATGGTAAATTTATCGTATGGCTGATCTTCCTCTGTTCCTGGGGATGCGATACCTGTGCATATTGTGTGGGTATGCTGATCGGCAAACATAAGATGGCACCGGTGCTCAGTCCGAAGAAATCAATAGAGGGAGCTGTGGGAGGCGTAGTCGGTGCTGCACTTCTTGGCGTGATCTATGCGGCGGCAACACATGGAGCAATGCTTGAATATGCAGTTATTTGCGGCGTTGGAGCACTGATCTCAATGGTTGGGGATCTTGCTGCTTCTGCAATCAAAAGAAATCAGGGAATCAAGGATTATGGAAAGCTGATTCCGGGGCATGGTGGAATTCTTGACCGTTTTGACAGCGTAATCTTTACGGCACCGGTCATTTATTATCTGGCAAAAATGATTCTTGGTCTCTAAAAAGGAGAAGGGCATGAAAAAAATTGCAATATTAGGATCCACAGGATCTATCGGAACACAGACACTGGATGTTGTGCGTGCCAATGGTGATATTGAGGTTCTTGGAATCAGTGCAGGAAAAAATATTCAGAAACTGGAAGAACAGGTAAGAGAATTTTCTCCACGTCTGGTTGCTGTCTGGGATGAGAATGCGGCACAGGAACTTGCACAGAAGATTCAGGATACGGATACGAAGGTTGTCGCAGGAATGGATGGCCTTCTGGAGCTGGCTGCCATGCCGGATACAGAAATTCTGGTTACTGCAATCGTGGGAATGCTTGGGATTCGCCCGACGATCGAGGCAATCCGTGCAGGAAAGGACATTGCGCTTGCCAATAAGGAAACTCTGGTAACAGCAGGACATCTGATCATTCCAATGGCAAAAGAATATGGAGTAAAGATTCTTCCTGTAGACAGTGAACACAGTGCTATTTTTCAATCCTTGAATGGAGAACATAAAGATGAAGTACATAAGCTGCTGATTACCGCATCGGGTGGACCTTTTCGTGGAAAAACAAGAAAAGATCTGGAGTTAGTGACACTGGAAGATACTTTGAAACATCCGAACTGGGTGATGGGGCAGAAGATTACCGTGGATTCTGCGACACTGGTAAATAAAGGTCTTGAAGTGATGGAGGCCAGATGGCTGTTTGATGTGAGTCTGGATCAGATCCAGGTTGTTGTACAGCCACAGAGTGTGATACATTCTATGGTGGAATTTAAAGATGGAGGAATCATTGCACAGCTTGGAACACCGGATATGAGGCTTCCAATTCAGTATGCACTGTATTATCCGCACAGAAGATATCTGAATGGAGACAGACTTGACTTTGCCAAACTGGGCCAGATTACCTTTGAAGAACCGGATATGGATACGTTCCTGGGCCTTCCGATGGCAATTCAGGCGGCAAAAGCAGGCGGTTCTATGCCGACAGTGTTTAATGCGGCAAATGAACTTGCAGTAAGTAAATTCCTTCACAAAAAAATTCGTTTCCTGGATATTTATGACATTATAGGACAGTCTATGGAACGTCATAAAGTTATTGAGAATCCTGGACTTGAAGAAATACTGGAAACAGAGAGCGATACATATCAATGGATTGAAAGCAGGTGGTAGATTGAAGATTCTGATTGCGATTATTATTTTCAGTGCAATCATATTGTTTCATGAATTTGGACATTTTTTATTTGCCAAATTAAACGGAATCAGTGTAACTGAGTTTTCTCTTGGGATGGGACCGAGACTGTGGAGCTTTCAGAAGGGGGAAACCAGGTATTCGTTGAAATTACTCCCGCTTGGCGGTTCATGTGCCATGGTAGGTGAAGATACTGACGAGGAGGAAATTCCGGGTTCCTTTAATGCGGCATCTGTATGGGGCAGGATTTCTGTTGTTGCGGCCGGTCCAATATTTAACTTTATTCTGGCGTTTGTGCTTGCAGTGATCATTGTAGGTTTTGTGGGATATGATCCGGCTGAAGTACTGGAAGTGGATAAAAATTCAGCAGCTGCAGAGGCAGGGCTTCAGAACGGAGATATTATTACAGAATATGACGGATATCATGTGGATCTTGCAAAAGATCTGTATGTATATATGTATCTGAATGATCTGAATGAGGGCGACACAGTTAGTCTGAAGGTCAGAAGAGATGGCATGACAGAAACGATTTCATATACGCCCGATGTATCGGTAAGATACCTGCTGGGATTTAACAGATCAGATGCATCTTCTATGACAGTGGAATCTCTGATTGACGGAATGCCACTCCAGGAGGCGGGATTGCAGCCGGGGGATACGATCACGGCAATCAATGGTGTGGAGATTGCGGACGGTGAGGCATATGATGCATATCTTGCAGAACATCCGCTTTCAAGTGAACCAGTAGAGATCACGTATGATAGAGATGGTCTGGATTATACGGCGACGATTACTCCGAAAGAGTATCGTACACCACAGCTTGGATTTTCTTATAATCTTGGTTATACAAAGACCTCCGGCCTGCAGATACTGAAATACGGTGCGCTGGAAATAAAATATATGATCAGGACGACTCTGCTGAGTCTGAAAGAACTGGTTACGGGGCAGCTTGGATTACAGAATCTCAGTGGCCCGGTAGGCGTTGTAGATGCGATTGGTACAACTTATGAAGAAAGCAAGAGTGAAGGTATTATGATGCTCTGGATGAACATGCTGAATATGGCAGTGCTGTTGTCAGCAAACCTTGGTGTTATGAATCTGCTTCCTCTTCCGGCACTGGATGGCGGAAGACTTGTTTTTCTGATCATTGAGGCAATTCGGAAGAAACCGATCAATCGAGAAATTGAGGGCAGGATTCATTTTGCAGGGCTGATGGCATTTATGGTGCTGATGGTAGTAGTTATGTACAATGATATTCTGAAAATCTTCTGAAAATAGAAAGTAGCAGATAACAGACAGAAGGACGGATGCGAATATGCATCTGTCTTTTTGTGTTATACGGGATACATGATGCATAGAATATACGGAGAGCCTTTGGCAGGAGAAGCAGGTGGAATTTTATAATAAAGTAAAAAGTCAGCAGGATCAACCGGATCAGGGCGAACTGAAGGTAAGTGTTTTTACGGAAGATGGTACACGACCGGTGGAAAACGCATTGGTGCGGATCTCTTATACCGGAGAGAGTGGACGGACGGTGGAAGAAGTACGTACAGATTCATCCGGACAGACACCGATTCTTGAGCTAAAAACACCGCCTCTGGAATATAGTATGGAACCGGTGGAAGAACAGCCTTATGCGGAGTATACGATTCAGGTGCAGGCAGAAGGATTTGAAAATACAGAAATTGCAGGTACACAGGTATTACCAGGCGTGGTGGCGCAGCAATCGATAAAAATGGCATTTCAGGCAGAAGCATCTTTTGAAAGACTTGTGATCGGACCCCATACGTTATTTGCAGAATATCCGCCAAAGATAGAAGAAGCTGAGATAAAGCCGGTGAATGAAAGTGGAGAGATCGTTTTGAGCAGAGTAGTCATACCGGAATATATCGTGGTCCATGATGGCTCGGTAAATGATACCACAGCGCCGGATTATTATGTACGGTACAAAGATTATATAAAAAATGTTGCGAGCAGTGAAATTTATGCAACCTGGCCGGATGATACGATTCGAGCAAATATACTGGCAATCATGTCATTTACCTTAAACAGGGTATACACAGAGTGGTACCGGAATAAAGGAAAAGATTTTACTATTACATCTTCAACTGCATATGATCATAAATGGATCCGTGGAAGAAATGTATTTGACAGCATATCGAGAATTACAGACGAACTTTTTGAAAACTATCTGTCCAGACCGGATGTGCGGCAGCCAATTCTGACACAGTATTGTGATGGAAGAATGGTGCAGTGCAGGAGTAGAGGATGGATGACACAGTGGGGAAGCAAATCACTGGGAGATCAGGGATATTCGCCGATCGAGATTCTGAGATATTTTTATGGCAATGATATGTATATCAATGTAGCAGAAGAAATTTCCGGTATTCCGTCTTCCTGGCCGGGATATGATCTGAATATTGGAGCTACAGGAGAGAAGGTTAGACAGCTTCAGGAACAGCTTAATGTGATCGCGGGAGCATATCCGGCAATTCCGAAAGTGGGTGAAGATGGGATTTATGGGGAACGGACCAGTGAATCTGTACGTAAATTTCAAAATGTTTTTGGCCTTCCGGAAACCGGAATCACAGATTACCCAACCTGGTATAAAATACAGGAAATCTATGTTGCAGTGAGCAGAATCGCGGAACTGAATTAGAAAATATCCGACCATAAAATCACCAAATTGAATGAAAAATATAAAATATATAAAAAACTTCAAAAAAGGTGTTGACTTTGCGAATGGACTCTGATATTATATCACTTGTCGCGAGGAGTTAACTCCTGCGAAACAGAATATGCGGAAGTGTCGGAACTGGCAGACGAGCAAGACTAAGGATCTTGTGAGCATTGCGCTCGTGTGGGTTCAAGTCCCATCTTCCGCATGCAGAGCCCTTGATGATTCAAGGGCTTTTCTTTTTGCCCGTACAGGGCTTTTTGTTTTATGTGCACATCTCTAATTGTGTTTGCGAATGTCGAAAAAATTTATCTGCATGTTTTTTTTGAAAAAAAGAGGAATTTGCTGCTTGACACAGAATATAATTAATAAGAGGTATTTTGTCATTCTGTGGAGGGCGTGCCTATGAATATCAGAGAAAGTATGGAACAGAGAGAACTGGAACTTTTAAGTCCTTATGCGGCACACAGTGGTCATTCCAGAGGCAGAGAACGGCAGGAGGAAGAATGTGATGTCCGCACAGTCTATCAGAGAGACCGGGACAGAATTTTGCACTGTAAGGCATTTCGGAGAATGAAGGACAAGACACAGGTTTTTCTTGCACCACAGGGAGACCATTACAGAAACCGTCTTACACATACGCTTGAGGTATCTCAGATTGCAAGGACGATTGCGAAGGCATTGCGCCTGAATGAAGATCTGGTGGAAGCAATCGCACTGGGGCATGACCTGGGGCATACTCCGTTCGGACATGCCGGGGAGAAGGCACTGGATGAGATCCATCCGGGAGGTTTTGCACATTATCGACAAAGCATCCGTGTAGTGCAGGTGCTGGAGAAGAATGGTGAAGGACTGAATCTTACATGGGAAGTAAGGGATGGGATCCTGAATCACCGGATCAGTGGAAATCCGTCTACGATGGAAGGACAGGTGGTCCGCCTGGCGGATAAGCTTGCTTATATCCATCATGATATGGATGATGCGCAAAGAGCCGGCATTATTACAGAAGACGATATACCGGTGACACTTCGAATGCTGCTGGGGTATACAACGAGAGAACGTTTGAATACATTTGTACATGATATCATAGAGAGCAGCATGGAGAAGAATCATATTGAAATGTCTTCGGAGATTTATGAGGCAATGATGGATCTCAGGAAGATCATGTTTCAAAATGTCTATGATCATCCGGAGGCAAAAAAAGAAGAAAAAAAAGCAATCAAAATGCTGAAAAAGCTTTATACATATTATATAGAAAATCCAGATGAGATGTCAGCAGAATACCGGCAGCTGATGAAAAAAGGAGAATCGAAGACACAAGTGGTCTGCGATTATCTGGCCGGTATGACAGACCAGTATTCCATGGCAAAGTTTCGAAAGATCTATATACCAAAAGCATGGGAAGTTTACTGATAAAATGATAGAGGATTACTGTGAACGGAGTGAACAGTAATGACAGAGGAGGATGGGTATGCGTTATTCGGACGATATCATTGAGGAAGTCCGACAGAAAAATGATATTGTAGATGTAGTATCGCAATACGTGAAACTGACAAGAAAGGGAAGTTCCTATTTTGGACTGTGCCCTTTTCATAATGAGAAAACTCCTTCTTTTTCTGTAACACCAGGCAAGCAGATGTATTATTGCTTTGGCTGTGGTGCAGGAGGAAATGTATTTAATTTTATTATGGAATATGAAAATTATTCGTTCGGAGAAGCGTTGAAGCATCTTGCGGACAGAGCGGGAGTAGAACTTCCAAAGATTGAATATTCCAGAGAAGTGAGAGAAAAAGCAGAGCAGAAGGCAGAACTTCTGGAAATCAATAAGCAGGCGGCGCAGTATTATTATTATCAGCTCCGTACAGAAGGCGGCAGGCAGGGACATGAATACCTCGCAGGGCGTCAACTGAGTGAAGAGACGATGCGGAAATTTGGGCTTGGTTATTCGGACAAGTTTGGCAGCGGCCTGTATAAATACCTCAAATCCAAAGGATACAGTGATGAGAGGCTCCGTGAATCGGGACTGTTCAACGTGGATGAACGGCATGGAATGTATGATAAGTTCTGGAACAGGGTTATTTTTCCGATCATGGATGTCAATAATCGTGTGATCGGTTTTGGCGGCCGTGTTATGGGAGACGGCAAGCCCAAATATCTGAACTCACCGGAGACGAAGATTTTTGATAAAAGCCGGAATTTATATGGATTGAATATTGCCAGAACGACAAGAAAGAAATATCTGATCCTGTGTGAGGGATACATGGATGTGATCTCCATGCATCAGGCGGGATTTACCAATGCGGTGGCGTCGCTTGGAACTGCACTGACATCAGGCCATGCCAGTCTTTTGAAACGGTATACCCAGGAAGTATTGCTTCTGTATGACAGTGATGAGGCTGGCATTCGGGCGGCACTTCGTGGAATTCCGATTCTTCGGGAAGCGGGAGTGAATTCAAGAGTTGTTGATCTGAAACCCTACAAAGACCCGGATGAGTTTATCAAAAACATGGGAGCAGAGGCATTTGAAGAACGGCTGAACCAGGCATCCGACAGCTTTATGTTTCGTGTGAGTATTGCAGAAAGCGAGTTTCCGATGGAGGAACCACAGGGGCAGAATCGTTTCTTCGAGCGATGTGCAGAAATGCTTCTGGAACTGAAAGATGAACTGGAAAGGAATCTTTATATAGAAGCGATTGTCAAGAAGTATCGGGGACAATACGGCGTCAGCACAGAAAATCTGCGTAAGCGGGTGAATACGCTGGCGCTTAAAGGAACACCGGCCGAAAATCGGATACAGCCAAAGAGTGGCAGTCAGAATAAAAAGAAAAAAGAGACCGCTTCAGAGCAGGCACAGAAACTGATGCTGACCTGGCTGGTAACGTATCCGAATGTTTTTGATAAAGTTGCACAGTATCTGACACCGGAGGACTTTGTGGTCCCATTATACAGAGAAGTGGCGCAGATGCTGTTTCAGCAGAGGGAAGAGGGGCAGGTTAATCCTGCGAAACTTCTGAATAGTTTTACAGACAGTGAAGAACAGCGGGAAGTGGCATCACTTTTTAATGCGACGATCCATCTGGAAAATCAACAGGAACAGGATCAGGCGTTTGCAGATACACTTCTCAGGATAAAATCCGAAAGCCTTGCGGAACGGAACCGTAACTGGGATCCTACGGATATGGCAGGATTGCAGCAGATAGTCAAAGCAAAAAAAGAATTGGAAGAACTTGGGCGAAAACGCCGGGAACTGCATATTTCTTTTGAATAAGGTTAAAATATAAACACTATATGGAGGGAATGAGCACCTATGGAAATGAATATGGGCAAATTCAGCGAGAAACTGGTAGAGCTTCTGGAGCTTGCAAAAAAGAAGAAAAATGTACTGGAATATCAGGAAATCAGCGATTTCTTTAAAGACCAGTCTCTGGAAGTTGAACAGATGGAAAAGGTTCTGGATTTTCTGGAAGCCAGTGGAGTTGATGTGCTTCGTATTTCAGGAAATGATGAAGAGCTGATTCTGGATGACGATGCAGACATCGAAAAAATGGATGATGAGGAAGAAATTGAACTGGATAAGATCGATCTGTCTGTGCCGGAAGGTGTCAGCATTGAAGATCCGGTTCGTATGTACCTGAAAGAGATCGGTAAAGTAAGTCTTCTGACAGCAGATGAAGAAATTGAACTGGCAAAACGTATGGAACAGGGTGATGAAGAGGCAAAGAAACGTCTTGCAGAGGCGAATCTTCGTCTGGTTGTAAGCATTGCTAAGAGATATGTCGGAAGGGGAATGTTGTTCCTTGACCTCATTCAGGAAGGAAATCTTGGCCTGATCAAAGCAGTGGAGAAATTTGATTATCGTAAAGGATACAAATTCAGTACGTATGCTACCTGGTGGATTCGTCAGGCAATTACACGTGCGATTGCCGATCAGGCACGTACCATTCGTATTCCGGTGCATATGGTAGAAACGATCAACAAACTGATTCGAGTTTCCCGTCAGCTGCTTCAGGAGTTAGGACGCGAACCTACTCCGGAAGAAATTGCAGAAGAAATGAAAATGCCGGTAGATCGTGTTCGTGAAATCCTTAAGATTTCACAGGAACCGGTATCACTGGAAACTCCGATCGGTGAAGAGGAAGACAGCCATCTTGGTGACTTTATTCAGGATGATAATGTTCCGGTTCCGGCAGATGCAGCTGCATTTACGCTTTTGAAAGAACAGCTGATCGAAGTGCTGGGAACACTGACAGAAAGAGAACAGAAGGTACTTCGTCTTCGTTTTGGCCTGGATGACGGACGTGCACGTACACTGGAAGAAGTTGGTAAAGAATTCAACGTTACGAGAGAGCGTATTCGTCAGATTGAAGCAAAGGCACTTCGTAAACTCCGCCATCCGAGCCGCAGCCGCAAGCTGAAGGATTATCTGGATTAATGGCAGGGAATCATGTACAGCTGTCCAGACGCCTCAAAGCTATTGCAGACATGGTGACGGAGGGAAACCGGCTGGTAGATGTGGGATGTGATCATGGATATCTGCCGGTATACCTTATGCTGAATCATAAGATTCCGGGTGCGATCGCGACCGATGTAGGAAAAGGACCGCTGGCCAGGGCACAGGAACATATTGCACAGTATGGGATGAGCAAATACATAGAGGCGCGACTCTGTGACGGGCTGCAGGGCGTCCGCACCGGAGAAGGTGATACATTGGTTATTGCCGGGATGGGCGGCCCTTTGATGGAGAAAATCCTTACAGAAGGTAAGGCTGCATTGCCGGGCTTTCGGGAACTGATTCTTCAACCGCAGTCGGATATTCCTCATTTTCGTCATTTCCTTATGGAACATGGATTCTGCATTATTCAGGAAGAAATGATTCTGGAAGATGGGAAATATTATCCGATGATGAAAGTAGTTTCGGGCAGAACACCAGGAGAAATCTGGACGAGAGAAGAGGAAATGTTTGGAAAACTGCTGTTGGAACGTCTGCATCCGGTTCTTTATAAGTATCTGCAACGCGAACTGCGAATCAGAGAAGAAATTTCCGGACAATTGAAAAATGCAGCAGGAGAGGGCGCAAAGAAACGCCTGGATGAAGTAGAGGAGGAAAAGCGGTTGATTTTGGCTGCTTTACAGAGATATGAAGGTAAAGGAACTGACAGACTGGCTTGATGGTCGTTATCCGGCTGATATGGCAGAACACTGGGACAATGTAGGCCTCCTGGTCGGTGATGATGAAGCGGAGGTGCATCATGTGCTTTTGGCACTGGATCTTACGGAGAAAACGCTGGATGAAGCAATTTCTGCAGGAGCAGACATGATCATTACGCATCATCCGATGATCTTTGAAGGACAGAAAAAAATAAATAATCATTCTTTTACAGGGCGCAGAATTCTGAAACTGATCAGAAACAGGATTCAGTATTATGCGATGCATACCAATTACGACGTGCTTGGTATGGCAGAACTCAGTGCAGACTATCTGAAACTTACAGACAGAGAAGTCCTCTCGGTAACGGCTCATACAGAGCAGGGTGAAGAGGGATTTGGACGGGTTGGCTGCCTCCCGTATAAGATGACTCTGAAAGAATGCGGAGAATTTGTAAAAGAGGCACTGGCACTGAATGATGTCAGGATTTACGGAGATCCGGATACAATGGTAGAAAAAGCTGCCATCTGCACCGGAAGCGGCAAAAGCATGATTTCGGATGTCCTTGCCAAAGGAGCGGATGTCTATGTGACAGGTGATATTGATCATCATACGGGAATTGATGCTGTTGCCAGTGGACTTCCAATCATAGATGCCGGACATTATGGTACGGAATATATCTTTATGAAGGCAATGCGTAAAATTCTGGAAGAAAAATATCCATCACTTCAGATAACATGTGCGAAAGTGAAAAGTCCATATATGATACTGTAGCAGGATAGTAACAGGAGGGCTGTTTTATGAATCAGGAAATGGTTAAAGTTACGATTGACGGGAAAGAGCATGAATATGCAATTGGTACGACATACAGAGAAATCGTGGATGAGTATCAGGAAGAAGTGGCAGAAGCGCCTGTCATTCTGGTAATGGCAGATGGAAAATTACGTGAACTCCAGAAGAAACTGAAAGGTGACTGTACACTGGAATTTGTAACGACAAAAGATCATATAGGATTCGAAACCTATAAAAGAACGGTTTGTCTGGTACTGCTGAGAGCAATCTATGATGTGGCAGGAAAAGAAAATATAGAAAAAGTCATGATCCACTATTCCGTCGGAAATGGCTATTATTTTACCATGGCCGGCAAAGCAGTTCTTGATCAGCATTTCCTTGACAATGTAAAAACACGGATGCAGGAACTGGCAGATATGTGTACACCGATTGGAAAACGTTCTGTAAATACAGATGATGCAGTTTCACTTTTTCATCATCATAGAATGTATGACAAAGAAAAACTGTTTCGTTTCCGTCGGGTATCCAAGGTGAATATTTATAATATTGGTTACTATGAAGATTATTTTTATGGTTATATGGCAGATCATGCAGGGTATGTAAAATACTTTGATCTGAAACTTTACGATGAAGGTTTTGTTCTGGAACTTCCAACAAGAAAAAATCCGTCTGTGATTTCACCGTTTCGCCCGGAAGGAAAAATCTTTCAGGTGCAAAAAGAATCTCAGGAGTGGGCAGAGAAGATGGATATCTCTTATGTCGGAGATCTGAATGATCACATTACAAAAGAAGGTATCAGCAATATTCTTCTGGTTCAGGAGGCACTTCAGGAAGCCAAGATTTCTGATATTGCACAGAGAATTGTCTTGGAAGGCAATAAGAAGTTTATTATGATCGCGGGACCGTCTTCATCGGGAAAGACTTCTTTTTCGCATCGTTTGTCTATTCAGCTTCTGGCGCATGGAATGAAGCCGCATCCGATCGGAGTTGATAATTATTTCAAGAACAGAGAAGAGACTCCGCTGGATGAATATGGAGAAAAAAATTATGAATGTCTTGAAGCAATCGATGTAGAGCAGTTCAACAAAGATATGCTTGCTCTTTTGCGTGGAGAACGTATTGAATTGCCAGTGTTTAATTTTAAGACAGGACACAGAGAGTATAAAGGCGATTTTCTCCAGCTTGGTCCGGAGGATGTGTTGGTTATAGAGGGAATTCATGGTCTGAATGATAAACTGAGCTATGCACTTCCGGCAGAAAGTAAATTCAAGATCTATATCAGCGCACTGACTCAGCTGAATATTGATGAACATAACCGCATTCCGACTACGGACGGCAGGCTGCTCCGACGGATTGTACGTGATGCAAGAACCAGAGGAACTTCGGCAAAAGATACGATTGCCAGATGGCCGTCTGTACGTCGTGGAGAAGAAGCGAACATCTTTCCATACCAGGAGCAGGCAGATGTCATGTTTAATTCAGCACTTGTGTATGAGCTGGCATGTCTTAAAGTATATGCAGAGCCACTGTTATTTGGCATTGATAAGAGCGAACCGGAGTATCTGGAGGCAAAACGCCTTTTGAAATTTCTGGATTATTTCATTTCTGTTCCAAGTGAGGATATTCCACATAATTCACTGTTAAGGGAATTCGTCGGCGGAAGTTGTTTTGATGTATAGAAATCTTGATGATTTTTTTCTTTACTTAAAAATATATTCGTGTTAGAATAACACTCGTGCAAGCAGGCCAGGTGATCGCGGCTGTACAGACGAAAGGGTGCAGACGAGGAAAGTCCGGGCTTCAAAGGGCAGGATGCCGGATAACGTCCGGTGGAGGTGACTCCCAGACCAGTGCAACAGAAATAAACCGCCTTCTTTATGGAAGGTAAGGGTGGAAAGGCAGTGTAAGAGACTACCGCCGTTGTGGTAACAGAACGGGCACATGTAAACTCCATTCGAAGCAAGACCGAATAGAAAGCGATACGGCTGCCCGTCGTGCTTTCAGGTGGGTCGCTTGAGCCTTATGGCAACGTAAGGCCTAGACAGATGATTACCCAATGACATAACCCGGCTTATCGGTCTGATTGCGTACAAAAAAACAGAACGGATTTCTTCCGTTCTGTTTTTTTGATATTTGTTTTATTATTTATTGCGTTTACCTGTATATTTCTCTTCGCAGTATTTACATCTGTAAACTTCTTTCTCTTTATCTGCAAGAACAAAGATCTGGTCGAGTCCCTGTTCAATGGAAGTGATGCAACGTGGATTCTTGCATTTGATCACGTTGACAACCTGATTCGGAAGTTTCAGTTCTTTTTTGGCAACGATCTTCTCGTCCTTGATTACGTTTACAGTAATGTTATGATCGATAAAGCCGAGAATGTCAAGATCAAGATTCTCAACCGGGCATTCAACCTTGATGATATCTTTCTTACCCATTTTGTTGCTGCGCGCGTTCTTGATGATGGCAACGGTGCAGTCAAGTTTATCAAGCTTCAGATCATGATAGATAGTCATGGCCTTGCCTGCTTTGATATGGTCTAATACATAACCTTCGCGAAGTGCTCCAACATTTAACATGGTAATTTTACCTCCAGTAATGTGAGAATCAGGGCCATACGTACATATACACCGTACTGTGCCTGTTTGAAATAAGCTGCTCTCGGGTCTGCATCCACCTCTGTTGAGATTTCATTTACACGTGGAAGCGGATGAAGAATGTACATGTCTTTTTTTGCAAGTTCCATTTTCTGTTTGTCCAGAATGTAGAAATCCTTCATGCGGACATAGTCTTCTTCGTTGAAGAAACGTTCTTTCTGTACACGTGTCATGTAGAGGATATCAAGATCCGGTAAGGCATCTTCCAGTCTCTCTACTTCCTGAAATTCGATATTGTTCTTTTTCAGAACATCCTCGCGGATATAGCTTGGGATGCGAAGCTCTTCCGGTGAGATCAGAATGAATTTTACATTTGTGTAACGTACAAGTGCTTCGATCAGGGAGTGAACTGTACGTCCGAATTTCAGGTCGCCGCACAGACCAATGGTCAGATTGTCCAGACGTCCTTTCAGGGAACGGATGGTAAGTAAGTCGGTTAATGTCTGGGTAGGATGTTGATGACCACCGTCGCCGGCGTTGATAACAGGAATAGAAGAAGCCATAGAAGCTACTAACGGAGCACCTTCTTTCGGGTGGCGCATAGCACAGATGTCAGCGTAACAGGATACAACGCGGATTGTATCGGCAACACTTTCACCCTTTGAAGCGGAACTGGAATCAGCTGATGAAAAACCAAGAACTTTACCGCCAAGGTTCATCATAGCAGCTTCAAAGCTGAGACGGGTACGGGTGCTTGGCTCATAGAATAAAGTTGCAAGTCTCTTGTCGTCACAGACATGTGCGTATTTATCAGGGTGTTTCTCAATATCGCTGGCCAAGTCAAGAAGAGTATTTAACTCATCAACAGACAGATCCAGCGGACTCATTAAGTGTCTCATTTCATACCTCCATATTTTACTGGTTCAGGAATTTTTATTTAATCCTTCATAACATCATATAATAATCAAGTGCTTTTTTCAAGAGAGTTTTCCAAGTATTTTCTCAAAAAAAAGTCCGGCTCCGAACCAAAGGGGAGCGTAGTCCGGTCTTATCAGTCCCCGGTAATTCAGAGGAGTGTTGCTGTAGTCCCAGGGACACATATGAAAACAGCGCAAAAGAGCACCGCTGATAAATTCCACGAAGAAAAATCCGACAGTATAAATGCAGCCGCGGACAAAAAGCGGGACAGCAGAAAGCTTACCGGAGAGCGGGCGGATGATGGCACCGCATCCGTAAATGGGAAACATTAAAAGGGAAGTTTTTCCTGTCATGGTAAGTTCTCCTGAAAGGATGGAATGCAGTCCGGTCCAGAGGATTTCCATGCACCAGCCCGTCAGACCGCAGAGAATGAAAGCTTTTTTCATAGGTAACGCTCCTGTATAAATTTCTATGATTCTAGTATTGCCTGCCTTGAAAAAAACATACACGTAGGATATAATGAGAACACGTTATTACACTATAGCAATGAGGTGCCTTATGCGCAAAAGGAACGTGTGGAGGGGATCTCATGGAAATAAGAGGAGTTTATTATGAATTATCAGGAAAGCCGGGAGTACATAGACAAAATCACCAGGGAAATTCCCAGTGTCCTGGGACTGGATCATATGTGTGAGCTGATGAAACGTCTTGGAAATCCACAGGATGATCTGAAATATGTGCATATAGCCGGTACCAATGGCAAGGGTTCTGTCATTGCTTTTTTGTATTCTGTTTTATCCGGTGTATTCTTACAGAGGCAGGATGGAAGTTTCGGGAAGCAGGATCAGCAGAGAGGACTTTGCTGCTTATATTACACAGGTGTCTGATGTTATTGCTGCTATGACAAAGGATGGTTATCCCCATCCCACTGCATTTGAAATAGAGACTGCGGTGGCATTTCTGTTCTTTAAAAAAGAGAATTGTGATCTCGTTTTGCTGGAAGTGGGAATGGGCGGAAATCTGGACGCCACAAATATTATTAAGAATACGCTGCTGGCAGTGCTGGTATCGATCAGTATGGATCATATGTCTTTTCTTGGAAATACTCTGGCACAGATCGCAGAGAAGAAAGCCGGGATCATCAAAGACGGCTGCAGAGTGGTGACTGCCAGACAGAAGCCGGAAGCAATGCAGGTGATCGAGAGGATCAGCAGAGAACATGGTGCAAAATGTACCATAGCAGATGCTTCTGAGGCAGAGGTGCTAAAGGAAAGCTGCCTTGGACAGACAATCCGGTACAGGGGTGAAGAGTATGAGATTCCGCTGGCAGGTGTTTATCAGAAGGAAAATGCAGTAGTTGCACTGAATGCTTTAAAAGTATTGGATGAGCTGGGCTTTCCCACTGCTGCGGAGCAGAAAAAAGAAGGGCTTCGCACAGTAAACTGGAACGGACGGTTTACAGTTATCTGTAAAAAACCGCTGTTTGTGGTAGACGGGGCTCATAATCCTGCTGCTGCGGATATGATGGCAGCTTCAATAGAGCATTATTTTAAGGGAAAACGGATCATCTATATTATGGGAGTGTTTGCAGATAAGGATTACAGAAGTGTGATTCAGAAAACTGCGCACTTTGCAGACCGGATACTCACAATCCAGACTCCGGATAATGTAAGGGCACTGCCTGCCGGAGAACTGGCGAAGACTGTCAGTGAATATAATCCCAATGTACAGGCAATGGATACGATTAAAGATGCAGTGGAGGAGGCTTTTTCACTTGCCGGGGAACAGGATGTGATCATTGCCTTTGGCTCTCTTTCCTTTATCGGAGAGATGACTGATATTGTAGAGAATTTGTGAAAGTAAAAAGGTACAACATAAATGATAGATTTACAGGAATGCAGAAATGAAATAGATAAGATCGACAGCGATATCATACGTCTTTTTGAACAGAGAATGAAGGTGTGTGAGGATGTTGCAGAATATAAGATACGTACAGGAAAGAAGGTTCTGGATCCGGAAAGAGAGAGACAGAAGCTGGAGGTCCTGAGAGGTAAGGCACATGGAGAATTTAATCAGCTTGGTGCGCAGGAGCTTTTTCAGCAGATCATGGCGATCAGCCGTAAGAGATAGTATCAGCTTCTCACAGAGCATGGAATCGAGGATGATGAGAAACTGGAAATGGTAGATGCACTTCCGTTGAAAGATGTAAGAGTTGTCTTTCAGGGTGTGGAAGGTGCATACAGTTATGCTGCAATGAGGGAATATTTCCAGGACGATATTGAGAGCTTTCATGTAAAAACCTGGCGTGATGCAATGGAAGCAGTTGTGGAGGGAAGAGCAGACTATGCGGTACTTCCCATTGAGAATACAACTGCCGGTATTGTTGCTTATATTTATGATCTTCTTACAGAGTATGAGCTTAGCATTGTAGGAGAACAGATCATCCGTCCGGAGCATGTACTTCTGGGACTGCCGGATGCTGAACTGGAGGATATCAGACAGGTATGTTCTCATCCTCAGGCACTTTCCCAGTGTGGAAAATATCTGGAATCTCATCCGGACTGGAAGAAGAAAGAGATGGAAAATACTGCCGGTTCTGCCAAGAAGATAAAAGAAGACAATGACAAGACGCAGGCTGCTATTGCCAGCAGACAGGCAGGAGAGCTTTACGGACTGAAGATCCTGGCTGAGAATATCTGCTATAACGGACAGAATGCCACACGTTTTGTGATCGTGAGTAAGAAACCAATCTATGTGAAGGATGCACATAAGATCAGTATTTTCTTTGAACTGCATCATGAGAGCGGAACTCTTTACAATATGCTGTCTCACATTATTTATAATGGACTGAATATGACGAAGATAGAATCCCGCCCGATCACAGGGAAGAACTGGCAGTACCGTTTTTTTGTTGATTTCGAGGGAAATTTAAAGGACAGTGCAGTGAAGAATGCCCTGAGAGGAATTGAGGCAGAAGCTGACAGAATGAGAATTTTGGGAAATTATTAAAAATCATTTCCATAATGCCAGAGCGTGTTTGAAAAATCATTTCCACAATCTGCACGTCCCACTTTGCGGCATATTTTGCGTAAAGCATTTTTCAAACACACTCTGGTACATCGTTTTCGAAATAATTATACCACTCACAGCAGAACAATAAGATAAAACAACAAGGTAAGAAGGAAGTAATAAAAATGGC
>OIDD01000119.1_pt1 | contig 51125 bp, 47 predicted proteins | sample 1606751 | NCBI WGS metagenome assembly OIDD01 (sample SAMEA3882544, study PRJEB24775) | human gut metagenome | biome: human-associated habitat; feature: intestine environment; material: feces | place: Netherlands | collected 2009/2010
TATTCGGACTCGTTATCGAAAAGTCTATATTTCTCGCAATTTGCGCCGCCCTGCGGTAACAAAAGAGTTGACAAACGAAACTCTCGACGATCTGCTATTTGACCATGCAGAAAATGTTAAACATCTCGCCAGTTATGAAGTGCGAAACCATAATGGCATTATAATTAATCATGCCAACTCTGTTACTATAAAAAAATAATTATATGAAAGGATTTGCCTTTTGGGTCTATATGTGGAATCTTAAAAACCGAAAATTTTAAAAACCAAAAAACTTAGAATCCGAAAAACTTAAACTGAAACATTAACACCTAACGGCATTGTTAATGTATATGGAACGTGACGAAAATATCTTGACTTTCCTCGCACAAGAGTTTAATCTTGAAGTGAGTGAAGTTGCAGGAGCAATGAAAAAACTTAACGAAGAAAATTTAATAAAGAAACATCCTTTCGAAATTTGGCAGGGAGCGAATGGATCTTGGTATACATACTTTCCAGACTCCTCGAAAGGGCGCAAACTATGTCGAAAATCAACTCGCGAAAAACTTATTCAAGCATTGCAGGACTTTTACTTATCGGGACAAAATAGTCCCACAGTAGGAGAGGTTTTCGATCGTTGGATTAGAGGAAAAATTGAGTCTAATGAACTTCAAAAGGGGAGTGCCGACCGTTATGAGACGGATTTTACACGCTTTTTTTGTAATTCAGGATTTGCCGATCGAAAGATCAAGTTTGTTACAGAAGCAGATTTAGAGAATTTCATTCGTAATCAGATTGCAATACAGGCCTTATCCCAAAAGACTTTCGCAGGTCTTCGAATTTTGATTAATGGGATTTGGAAATTGGCAAAAAAAGAGGGACTGACCTCAATTTCCATTACTCAGTTTATGGGAGATCTCGCACTTTCACGAAATATTTTTTGCAAAAAAGTCGTGGAACGGGAAAATGAAATATTTTCCGAAGATGAATTGCCTTGTCTGACTGCGTATTTGACCCGTGAAAATGCTTCAATTTGGGATTTAGGTGTAGCCTTAACCTTAGAAACTGGTCTTCGTGTGGGCGAACTAGCCGCCCTCCAGAAGGAGGACTGGGACGGTCAATATGTCCTTAAAGTTCGTCGATCAGAGAGTCGCTATAAAGATGAAAACGGGAAATGCACTGTGACTGTTAAGAATTTCACCAAAACCGACGCTGGCATGAGGGATGTGCTTCTATCCACACAGGCACAGACAATTCTCGAACGTGTCATAGAATCAACCTCGACCAATGGAAAGTTTATGTTCGAAAATCAAAACGGTAAACGCATCCGCGCTAACACGTTCAATAAGCATTTAGACACGGTCTTACGTAGACTTGGAATGCATCATCGATCAATTCACAAAGCACGGAAAACTTACGGGACGAGGCTTATTGACGGCGGATGTGAAGATTCTTTAATCATGCAACAGCTTGGACACACGTCTGTTGAGACAACAAGAAAATACTACTATTTTGCCAACCAAACACGAAAGCACCAACTTGAACAGGTTCAGAAGGCACTTGAAAAATGTAATCACATGTAATCAATAGCAGGATTGAAGAAATCCAGTAAATACCGAAGGTTTAGCATAGAAGAACAGGAGTTCGATTCTCTCATCCCCTGCTATTAATAGGTCGGAAATGCTTGATAACATAGCATTTCCGGCTTTTTTATTTTTCTTCATGAGTTGACTGGTGTATAATAAAAGAAAAGGCAGAAACGAGGAAACTAAGAAATGACAGAGGAAATCATATATTATATAAATACAGACTGCATTAATTGTGGATTATGCGTTAAGGCTTGTCCGGAGCATTGCATTGACGTATACAAAAAGCCGGCGGTGATCGATCAGAGTAAATGCAGACATTGTGGAGCCTGTGCAGAAGTTTGTCCACCGGGGGCAATCAGAGATTGGGACGAGTAAATAAAAAGAGAGCAAATACAGAATCTGCCATTATAGCAGTATATAATCTGTAGTTGTTCTCTTTTTTTATTAGAAGTTTTCAATAAACTTGATTACTTTTTCAGTCGTAGCATTCTGGTATTTACCCTTTTTCCAAATGACGCCAATTCTCTGTTCAATAGAAGGCATGACAGGAATTCCTACAATGTCCGGATGTGCTTCCACAATAGAACGATACAGGAAGGTTCCAACTCGGTCAGATTTTACCATATTAAGCAGAGTTGTGATCTGACTTGTATTAAGCAGAATATGGGGATTGACTCCAACTGCCTTGAACTGGCGGGTAAGTGTCATGACCTGTACAGAATCCGTATTGAAAAGAATTAATGGTTCATTGGCAAGCATGGTGAGCAAGATTGTCTGTTGGTCAGCCAGAGGATGTTCAGGAGAAACACAGAAAAGAAGGTCTTCTGTATCGATGATCTTTGAATTACATTTGTCAATGGAAGGCTGTTCTGCATTGACAATTGCAATATCCAGTTTTTCTTCCAACACAAGATCACAGGCTTTAATCGAGCCGAACTCATATAGTCGAAACTCTACTTCCGGAAAATTTTCTTTTAGCGAAAAATATAATTCCGGGAGATAGATGGTCCCAAGCATTGGTGGGATTCCGATTCGAATAGGTGTAATTTTTTTACGAAGTTCATGAAATTCAGATTCCACTGAATCAGCGTGTGCGAGAAGTTCTTCGGCACTATTATAAAAAAGTTCACCCTCTGGAGTGAGAGTCAGTTTATTATTATTTCGAAAAAAAAGATTTACACCAAATTCTTCTTCGAGCGCTTTGATCGCATTAGAGATTGAAGGCTGAGTCACAAAAAGTTCTTTTGCCGCTTTTGTAATATTGTGATATCTGGCGGCTACACAAAAATACTCTAACTGAGTTAATTTCACGTCGAAATTTCCCCTCTCGTATCATAAAATGATATTTTGTAATAATGATCTTATGTATGAGAATAAATTATTGAGAGTGATTTTTCAATAATTTTTTCTTATACCTCCATATGTTTTTATAAATGTACAATCCAAAAACTGGAGGCTATAATAGCATCATATCCAGTAACAAACGGCCGAGTGATTACTGAAAAACACAAAACGAAAAAGTGGGAGGGTGTAGTAATGAGTCCATCAACAATTACGCTGCTGTTTCTCCTCTTTGCGGTAATCATGTTTGTACTTGAGAAGATTCCGCTTGGAGTAACATCAATGATCGTCTGTATCGGTCTTGTAGTAACCGGAGTGTTGGATGTAAAAACAGCTTTTGCAGGATTCATCGACAGTAATGTTATCTTGTTTGTATCCATGTTCATCGTAGGCGGGGCATTATTTGAGACAGGCATGGCAAACAAAATTGGAGGTATTGTAACAAGATTTGCAAAAACTGAAAGAATGCTGATTATTGCGATTATGGTAATCGTAGGCCTGATGAGTGGTGTTTTATCCAACACAGGTACAGCAGCAGTTCTGATTCCGGTAGTAATCGGTATCGCAGCAAAATCTGGATACAAGAGATCCCGTCTTCTGATGCCACTGGTATTTGCGGCTGCTATGGGAGGCAATCTTTCTCTGATCGGAGCACCTGGAAATCTGATTGCACAGAGTGCACTTCAGGAAATCGATATGAAGTTCGGATTTTTCGAATATGCTATCGTTGGTTTACCAATTTTAATCGTAGGAATTTTATTCTATGCAACGATTGGCTACAAACTTCTTCCAAATCATGATGTTAAAGATGAAGGGGCATTTGATACAGAAAAAGATTTCAGTGATGTTCCGGCATGGAAACAGTGGTTATCACTGATCATTCTGGTGCTGACTCTGTTGGCAATGATCTTTGAAGATAAGATTGGTATTAAATTATGTATTTCCGGTGGAATTGGAGCACTGCTTCTGATCCTCACAGGAGTTATTTCTGAGAAAGATGCACTCAAATCCATCGATCTTAAAACAATCTTTCTTTTTGGGGGTACACTTTCTCTTGCAGCAGCTTTGCAGGAAACAGGAGCCGGTGAACTGATTGCCAACAAAGTGATCGGAACACTTGGTGAAAATCCATCACCATACATACTGACATTTGTTGTATTTATTCTCTGCTGTATCTTGACAAACTTTATGTCAAACACAGCAACAACAGCCCTTATGGTTCCAATCTGTCTGTCTATAGCACAGGGAATGGGAGCTGACCCGAGAGCCGTACTGATGGCATGTGTGATCGGTGGCTCCTGTGCATATGCAACACCAATCGGAATGCCGGCAAACACAATGGTTGTTGGTGCCGGTGGATACAAATTCATGGATTATGTAAAATCAGGATTTCCACTTATCATCATTGCAACTGTTGTAAGTATGATCATTCTTCCAATTGCTTTCCCATTCTTCCCGTGAGAATGAGAGATGTGAATGGAATTTGATAATAAAATTTAAAATCAATGATTAACAAATAATATCAACCAGGAGGAAAAACAAATGGGTAAGAAAGAACAGGTAGAGCAGCTTACCACTTATATGGCAAACTTTGTTTCCTATATTGGTAAAGTGCTGCCGGACGACATCAAGGCTAAAATTAACGAGCTTGCAGAGAAAGAGGACAGTCCACTGTCTAAAGTAATCTATCAGACCATGCAAAGAAACCAGGTTTTGGCAAAAGAACTCAACAGACCAAGCTGTCAGGATACAGGTGTATTACAGTTCTGGGTAAAATGTGGAACAAACTTCCCACTCATCGGTGAACTGGAAGGCCTTCTTAAAGAAGCTGTAGTCAAAGCTACATTTGAAGCACCGCTTCGTCATAACAGTGTAGAAACATTTGACGAGTACAACACTGGTAAAAACGTTGGTAAAGGAACACCTACTGTATTCTGGGACATTGTTCCGGACAGTGACAAATGTGAAATTTACACATACATGGCTGGTGGCGGATGTACTCTTCCGGGAAAAGCTATGGTTCTGATGCCGGGTGAAGGCTACGAAGGTGTGACAAAATTTGTTATGGATGTTATGACATCTTATGGATTAAATGCTTGTCCGCCACTTCTCGTAGGTGTTGGCGTCGCAACATCTGTAGAAACAGCTGCACTGCTTTCTAAAAAAGCTCTTATGAGACCGCTTGGAAGTCACAATGAAAACGAAAGAGCTGCATCTATGGAAAAACTGCTTGAAGACGGAATCAATGCAATCGGCCTTGGACCACAGGGTATGGGCGGCAAATATTCCGTAATGGGTGTTCACATCGAAAACACAGCAAGACATCCATCTACTATTGGTGTAGCCGTAAACGTTGGATGCTGGTCCCACAGACGTGGACATATTATCTTTGATAAAGACCTTAACTACACAATCACAACACATTCGGGGGTGACTTTATAATGCTGGAAATGAAAGATGGAAAGAAAATTTTAACAACACCGATCTCAGCAGAAGATCTGAAGGATATCCATGCAGGAGATATCGTATATTTAAATGGAAGCATGACCACCTGTCGTGACGTTGCACACAGACGTCTTGTTGAAGAAGGCCGCGAACTTCCAGTTAATGTAAAAGATGCAGCTATTTTCCATGCTGGTCCGATCATTCGTCCACTGGAGAATGACAAGTTTGAAATGGTATCTGTAGGACCGACAACCAGTATGCGTATGGAAAAATTTGAATATGAATTCGTAAGAGAGACAGGCGTTCGTGTTATCATCGGTAAAGGTGGTATGAAAGAAAACACAGAGCGTGCATGTAAAGAATTCGGAGCAATCCACTGTGTATTCCCGGCTGGAAATGCCGTTGTGGCAGCTACAGAAGTAGAAGAGATCGTAGATGCTCAGTGGAGAGATCTCGGAATGCCTGAGACACTGTGGCACTGCCGTGTCAAAGAATTTGGACCTCTGATCGTATCTATCGATACAGAAGGACGTAACCTTTTTGAAGAGAACAAAGTTATCTTCAATCAGAGAAAAGATAAGGCTGTAGAAGAAATCTGCAAGCACGTAAGTTTTATCAAATAATAATATAATTAATATTATCTCGGACAGAGATAAATTCCTCAAAAGCAGTTTTTATACACATACTTAGTTAAATTAAACCAAAATTTTTGCCCAAAATAATGCCATAGCAAAAGCCACACAACAGGATTTACTGCCATGCTCCTGTGATGTGGCTTTTGTTTATGTTCTTTTTAATTCAATTATATTTATATAAAAGTAAGATCTTTGCAGACCGGATAGCCATAAGCAGACTCAGCATTTTTTACAGCAGAGAGGATTGCCTCTGACATAACATCAGCAGCAAGGGTACCAACCATGTCGCAGTCAGCGGCAATGTTTCCGACAGATAATGCATAAATACTGTCACCATCCGCAGAAGTATGAACCGGACGGATAGAACGTGCATAACCATTGTGAGCCATACCGGCAATCTTGCTGAGCTGACTTTTATCAAATCTTGCATTGGTGATGATCGCGCCGATCGTAGTATTGCCGACAAACTTGTTATCATGTACTTCATAAGAACTGTAAAGTAATTTTGCAGTATCTGCAAATCCACTACGTTCTTCATTAAGCATACCAGCAACGATTCTGCCGGTGTGATAATCATAAATGTCGCCAAGTGCATTCACAGCAACAAGGGCACCTACTTTGAGTTCACCAATTTGAACAGCGTAGCTTCCGATACCGGATTTCATGCAATAGTCCATTCCTCTGAACTTACCAACGGTAGCACCGGTTCCGACTCCAAAGTTTCCATCCTGATAATTGTCTGCGTAAGCACCTTTGCAAGCTTCATAGCCCATTTCTTTGTTCGGGCGTACATGAGCATCTGCTACTGTCAGATCAAAAATATCTGACTGACATACCAGTGGGACTTTGGTAACACCAACGTCAAATCCAATGCCCTTTTCTTCAAGAAACTGCATAACGCCTCCAGCAGCATCCAGTCCAAAAGCACTTCCACCTCCGAGAAGAACTGCATGAATGGATTGAGCGGCAGCTAATGGCTTTAAGAGTTCACTTTCACGGGAAGCTGGTCCACCCCCACGGACATCCAGTCCGGCGCACATTCCGGTTTCACTCAAAATAACAGTACATCCTGTTCCACCTGTAAAATTTTGGGCATTACCGATTCGAATGCCCTCAATATCCTTGATAGAAATAGTTTTCATTGAAATTCTCCTGATTCTTAAATTATGATTATGATATCAAATCGAGATTTTGATGTCAAATTTTAGAATTTAAAAAAATTTATTACGATACAAATTCTTTGTAATATACAATTGCATCCTGCTCCTTATGCAGTTATAATGAATCTCAGAACTTCTTAAAAAGAAGATTAATGGGGGAAAATGGAGAGGGAAAATATGGATTATCAACAGCTTATTACCTTTATAATGGAAATGATCGGAACGATTGCATTTGCAGCATCAGGAGCAATGGTAGCGGTAGATCGTGCAATGGATATTTTTGGAGTGATCGTACTGGGGGTGACAACGGCAGTAGGCGGAGGTGCAGTTCGAGATGTGATATTAGGAATTGTTCCACCGGCAATGTTTCAGAGACCAATTTATACCATTGTAGCCACATTTACCTCCTGTATCGTGTTTCTGATACTTTATTTAAAAAAAGAGTTTCTGCAGGGACATAACCGTGAAACATATGACAAGATCATGCTGGTTATGGACTCAATCGGTCTTGGAATTTTTACTGTAGTAGGAGTGAATACAGGAATTTCACATGGATATGTGGATTACATGTTTCTGCTGGTGTTTCTGGGAACGATTACCGGAGTTGGCGGTGGATTACTGCGAGATATTATGGCCGGAGTACCTCCGTATATTCTGGTGAGACATATCTATGCCTGTGCTTCAATCGTGGGAGCAATCGTCTGTGTGGTGCTGTATCGGAATTTTGGTGCAGTGGTGTCAATGGTAGGAGCGTCAGCAGTAGTTATATTGGTCAGATACCTTGCGGCACATTACAGATGGAATCTTCCAAAGCTTACCCGAGAAGAATAGTAAAGAAGAAATATAATCATAAACATAGAAAAACAGCCCTTCAGTTGAAGAGCTGTTTTTTAGTGCTAAAAAGGGGGATCAATATATTTTTTACCGAGAAATCATTCAAGAGGCTGTGTGTCCTGAAGTGCTTCGAATCCTTCTTCACCGGTACGGATCTTAACAACATTTTCGATATCATATACGAATACCTTGCCGTCACCATACTGGCCGGTATGAAGAACTTTTTTAGCAGTGTCAATAACTGTTTTGACTGGTACCAGACTGACAACAATCTCAATCTTAATCTTTGGCAGCAGGTTCATATCCATTTCAACACCACGGTAGTAGGAGCGGGCACCTTTCTGTACACCACATCCCATAACATTTGTAATAGTGATACCGGTAACACCGATTTCGTTCATTGCATGCATGAATTCTTCAAGTTTGCTCTGACGTGTGATGATAACAACTTTTGTCAGTTTATGTACGCCTTCTCTTGGAAGGTCAGGAATGGTGTCAACAACTTCAGCAGGTGCAACATTTGCGGAAGTATTTGAAGAAACAGATTTTTTGGCAACACCCATAGGTGTCGGAACTGTCATTGTATCATGTACAACAAATCCATCATAAGCGCTTGTAAGACCATGTTCTTTGGAATCAAGACCTTCGATTTCTTCTTCAGCAGTTACACGGAGACCAACAGTATGTTTGATCGCCTGGAAGATGATGGTCATAGTTACAGCAACCCATGCGATTGTAATGATCATACCGATAAACTGAACACCGAAGCCATGGAATCCACCGCCAACAAGAAGACCTTTCCATTCTGTGCCTGTACCATCTGAGAAAAGACCAACAGCGAGAGTTCCGAATGCACCATTTAAACCATGTACACCAACAGCACCAACCGGGTCATCGACTTTAAGTACTTTGTCAATAAATTCAATACCGAATACAACTACAAAACCAGAGATGATACCAATGATAGCAGCAGATGTAGGTGAAACAGTATCACAACCTGCTGTGATAGCTACAAGACCTGCAAGAGATCCATTCAGTGACATAGAAACATCTGGTTTTTTGTATCTTACCCATGTGATGATAAGAACAGTAACTGTAGCAACAGCTGCTGCAAGGTTGGTAGTTACAAAAATCTTACCTGCTGTTACGATTGCATCACCTTCCATGCTTACAGTAGATGCACCGTTAAATCCGAACCAGCAGAACCAGAGGATGAATACACCTAAAGCACCGATGGTAAGGTTGTGACCAGGAATAGCTTTTGATTTACCGCTCTTGGAATATTTTCCAATACGAGGTCCAAGGATGATGGCACCGATAAAGGCTGCAACACCACCAACCATATGTACGGCACAGGAACCAGCAAAATCATGAAATCCCATCTGGCTGATGAAACCACCGCCCCAGATCCAATGACCAGATACCGGGTAAACGATCAGGCTGATCAGGAAGCTGTAGATACAATAGGAAGAAAATTTTGTACGTTCTGCCATGGCACCAGATACGATAGTAGCGGATGTTGCACAGAATACAGTCTGGAAGATCAGAAATGCCCAGAACGGAACACCGTCAGGAAGCATTGCAGAACCATAATTAGCTTCTGTGGCAATACCGCCAATCTTTCCAAAGAATCCATTACCGGCTCCAAACATGATACCAAATCCGACGATCCAGAAGGTAGGAGTACCAATACAGAAGTCCATAAGGTTTTTCATAATGATGTTACCTGCATTTTTTGCCCTGGTAAAGCCAGTCTCTACCATAGCGAAGCCTGCCTGCATAAAGAAGACAAGTGCGGCACCTAAAAGTACCCAGATTGTATTTACTGATGAATAGTCCATAAAGTTACCTCTCTTTCCCTTAAAAAGTTTAGCAGTTTAACAGTTTCTTAAAATAAAATTGAAAAGGCACGGGAATGATGAAAAATCATTCTCGCGCCTTTACGAATCAAATGTATATGTAAAACAGGGGATGTCTCGTATCGTGTGATTAATGGATGAGGAAATCGATAATGAATTATGAAGTAGTTCATGTTCATAATGACATCCCCCGGTTTTACCATTGTGAAATTATCAATGTATTCTCTTATTCTCAGTCAGAGATGGAGAATAACAGTTTGCCATAGGTTGGATATGGAAGAATAGAATCAGGAATGAGTGCTTCAGCTGCATCCGCAGAAACACGAACTTTTTCCATATCGGTAAGAACAACGCTCTGGTAGAGTTTTGCACTCTTGAGAAGATCTTTGTCAACCTCATATTCTGCCATTGCAGTATCTGCCTTCAGTGTTTCCAGATCTTTGGTCATTGTTTCGGCAAGCTCAGTCAGTCTGGACAGAAGAGATGCTTCTGCGGATACAGAGATACCCGGAACAACAGATTTCTTGAGAGATGCTGTCTGAGCAAGTTTTTCCATATATGTAGTAATACTTGGAAGAAGATCTTTCTGAATGATCTCAACCAGTGTATTTGCTTCAATGTGAAGAGTTTTTACATAGTTTTCCATTTTGATCTCATAACGGGAATGCAGCTCTGCGTCTGTGAAAATATGATGGCTTGTAAGAAGTTTTTCATTCTTTTCATCGATGAAGTGCGGCAGTGCATCCGGTGTGGATACCAGATTATAAAGACCACGTTTTTTGGCTTCTTCCAGCCATTCATCGGTATAACCGTTTCCATTGAAGATAACACGTTTGTGGTCGATGATTGTCTGTTTCAGTAATTCATGTACGGCAGATTCCATTTCATCTGCAGGAACATCTTTCAGTTTCTCATAGAACTGACGCAGAGATTCTGCAACGGCTGTGTTGAGAATGATGTTCGGGTTTGCAACAGAAGAAGAAGAACCGAGCATACGGAATTCGAATTTGTTTCCGGTAAATGCAAATGGAAGTACGGTTTCTGTCTGTATTGTCTTTTACAAAGTGAGGAAGTACTTTTGCACCGATATCCATCTGAACAGCACTGTGTCCAACGAAAAATTCATCGTTTTCAATGGCTTTGAGGACTTCTGTCAGTTCATCTCCCAGAAAGATAGAAACAACTGCCGGCGGAGCCTCGTTAGCACCAAGACGATGATCGTTTCCTGCACTTGCAACAGAAATACGGAGCAGATCTGCATAATCATCAACTGCTTTAATAACAGCTACAAGAAATACCAGGAACTGTGTGTTCTCAGCAGGTGTTTTACCAGGATCAAGAAGGTTGACACCGGTATCTGTACTCATGGACCAGTTGTTGTGTTTACCACTTCCGTTGATACCTTCAAATGGTTTTTCATGAAGCAGGCATACCATATTATGCTTGGCAGCGACTTTTTTCATGATTTCCATTGTCAGCTGGTTATGATCGACTGCAACGTTTGTTGTATCAAATACCGGAGCCAGCTCATGCTGAGCAGGAGCAACTTCATTATGTTTTGTTTTGGCCGGAATTCCAAGTTTCCAGAGCTCTTCATCAAGATCATGCATATAAGCAGATACACGAGGCTTCAGAGTTCCGAAATAATGATCTTCCATTTCCTGGCCTTTTGGAGCCGGAGCACCGATCAGTGTACGTCCACAGAAGATCAGGTCTTTTCTCTTATTATAAAGATCTTTGTCTACCAAAAAGTATTCCTGTTCAGGACCTACGGTTGTGTTGATATGTTTGACTTCGGTATTTCCGAGAAGACGAAGAATCTTCACTGCTTCTTTATTCAGAGTATCCATGGAACGAAGAAGAGGTGTTTTCTTATCCAGTGCCTCGCCACTGTAAGAACAGAATGCTGTCGGGATATAAAGTGTACGGTCTTTAATAAATGCCGGTGAAGTAGGATCCCAGGCTGTATAACCTCTTGCTTCAAATGTAGCTCGAAGACCGCCTGACGGAAAACTGGAAGCATCCGGTTCACCTTTTACAAGTTCTTTTCCGGAGAAATCCATGATCACCTGTCCATCAGCGGTAGGAGAAATGAAACTATCATGTTTTTCTGCTGTAAAGTTAGTCATTGGCTGGAACCAGTGAGTATAATGAGTAGCGCCATGTTCCAGTGCCCATTCTTTCATGGCAACTGCTACGGAGTTGGCAACATCAAGTTCAAGATGAGTGCCGTTCTCAATTGTTTTTTTCAGCGCTTTGTACATATCTTTCGGTAATTTCTCACGCATGATCTTGTCGTTAAAAACAAGACTGCCGTAAAGTTCAGGAATGCTCTGTGCCATAATTAAAATCTCCTTTCGATTCCATTAATCTTATTATCCTCAGATAAACAAAAAAGGCGCCTTGGAATCTAATCCAAAGCGCCGTTGCTTATGTGATGTAGTATACACAAAAAAATCAGGATGTCAATAATTTTTGTGAAAAAATTTCAAATTTTTTGTTTGGGTAAATGAATTTATTTGTATGGATTTTTGAAAGGACAAGGGTTGACAAAAGTCGATCTTCTATTATAATTTCAGATAGATTCACAGGTGAAATTCACATTGATAAACATTGATAATGGGAGGAAATTCTGATGGCAGGAATTAAGGAAGCCTGTGGTGTATTTGGTATTTATGATCTGGATGGAGGAAATGTTGTTCCATCCATTTATTATGGCCTTACATCACTTCAGCATCGTGGACAGGAGTCTTGCGGACTTGCAGTTTCCAGAACAGACGGAGAGCGTGGTAATGTCCAGTTCCATAAGGATCTGGGACTGGTAAGTGAAGTTCTCAGGGAAGATACCATACGGAATATGGAAGGTGATCTCGGAATCGGACATGTACGTTATTCTACGACAGGTGCATCTGTAGCAGAAAATGCACAGCCTCTGGTATTGTCCTATATTAAAGGGACACTTGCACTGGCACATAACGGAAACCTGATCAATACCCCGGAACTGAAATGGGAGCTGATTCAGAACGGAGCGATTTTTCATACAACGACTGATTCGGAAGTTATTGCGTTTCATGTAGCACGTGAGCGAGTGCACTCCAAAACAGTAGAAGAGGCTGTCCTCAAAACTGCCCGTAAGCTGAAAGGTGGATATGCTCTCGTTATCATGAGTCCGAGAAAATTGATTGGTGTCAGGGATCCGCTTGGACTGAAACCATTGTGTCTTGGAAAACGCGATAATACTTATGTACTTGCATCTGAGAGCTGTGCACTTACCTCTGTGGGCGCTGAGTTTATAAGAGATATTGAGCCAGGAGAGATGATTACGATTTCCAGAAATGGTATTGAGTCTAATAAAGAATTGAGTACCGGTAAACATGCCCATTGTGTATTCGAATATATTTATTTCGCAAGACTGGACAGTATGATGGATGGAGTGAAGATTTATGATGCTCGTATCCGAGGCGGTAAATCACTTGCAAAATCCTATCCGGTAGAGGCTGATCTTGTTACCGGTGTGCCGGAATCTGGTATCCCGGCAGCAAAGGGATATTCGGAAGAATCGGGCATACCGTTTGGCTTTGCTTTTTATAAGAACAGCTATATTGGAAGAACATTTATCAAACCAACGCAGAAAGAACGAGAGTCCAGTGTACATTTGAAACTCAGTGTTCTGGATTCTGCGGTCAAAGGCAAACGAATCGTTCTGGTGGATGATTCCATTGTCCGTGGAACAACGATTGCAAACCTTATCCGTATGCTTAAAAAAGCAGGCGCACTGGAGGTACATGTACGAATCAGTTCTCCGCCGTTCCTGCATCCATGCTATTTTGGAACAGATGTACCATCTAATGATCAGCTGATTGCCAGCAATCACAGTGCACAGGAAATCTGTGAGATGATCGGAGCAGATTCTCTTGGATATATGCAGAGTGATTACCTGGAGGGAATGGCAGGTCACCTTCCATTATGTAAAGCCTGCTTTGATGGTAAATATCCGATGGATGTGGAAGCAGAACTGAACAAAAAAATTGACTGCGGATGTTGAAAATTATAGAAATTACATATTTACAAACGAAAAAAAATAAGGTATAGTAAATCTCATATTTTAAGATCTTATCTGACAAAGGCGTCAGAAGCGATAGAGGGAATTGTCCCTTTGTCTGCTTCTGACGCCTTTTAGATATAAAATGGAGGAGGAAATCGGTAATGGCAGTAAAATACGTTTTTGTTACAGGTGGTGTTGTATCCGGCCTTGGTAAGGGAATCACAGCAGCTTCCCTTGGAAGACTTCTGAAAGCACGTGGATATCAGGTAACAATGCAGAAGTTTGATCCTTATATCAATATTGATCCGGGTACCATGAACCCAATCCAGCATGGAGAGGTTTTTGTTACAGATGATGGTACAGAGACAGATCTGGATCTTGGACATTATGAGAGATTTATTGATGAGAGTCTTGATAAAAACTCGAATGTAACGACCGGAAAGGTCTATTGGTCTGTATTACAGAAAGAACGTCATGGAGACTTTGGCGGAGGTACTGTGCAGGTCATCCCTCACATCACCAATGAGATTAAGAGCCGCTTCTACAGAGCGAAGGAACAGGATGAAGAAAAGATTGCGATTATAGAGGTTGGTGGAACTGTTGGTGATATTGAAAGTCAGCCGTTTCTTGAGTCTATTCGTCAGTTCCAACATGATGTGGGACATGACAACGCGATTCTGATTCATGTAACACTGATTCCTTATTTGAAAGCATCTGAAGAGATGAAGACAAAACCGACACAGGCCAGTGTAAAAGAACTTCAGGGAATGGGAATTCAGCCGGATGTTCTGGTATGCAGAAGTGAGCATCCACTGACTGATGAAATCAAAGGAAAGATTGCACTGTTCTGTAATGTACCGGTCAGCCATGTGCTGCAGAATCTTGATGTAGAATATCTTTATGAAGCACCTCTTGCCATGGAGCGTGAAAAACTGGCAGATGTGGTACTGGAATCTTTAAGACTGGAGAATCGCAAACCGGATCTTACCGAATGGATACAGATGGTCAATGACCTGCGCAATCCGGAAAGCACTGTAAATATTGCCATGGTAGGAAAATATACACAGCTTCATGATGCATATCTGAGTGTTGTGGAAGCACTGAAACATGGTGGGATTTCATGCAAAGCAAAAGTAGAGATCATATGGATCGATTCTGAAGAATTGAATGAAAAGAATCTGGATCAGATGCTTCATAAAGTAGACGGTATTCTGGTTCCGGGTGGATTTGGAAACAGAGGTACCGAAGGTATGATTCTGGCAGCACAGTATGCCCGTGTACACAAAATTCCGTATCTTGGAATCTGCCTTGGCATGCAGATGGCAATTGTTGAATTTGCAAGACATGTTCTGGGATATGAAGATGCGAACAGTATAGAACTGGATCCTGCAACCAAACATCCGGTAATTGCACTGATGCCGGATCAGGAGAGCGTAGAAGATCTGGGCGGTACGTTGAGACTTGGAAGTTATCCGTGTGTATTGGCAGACAGTTCCAGAGCACTTGAACTTTTTGGAAAGAAAGAAATTCAGGAACGTCACAGACATCGTTATGAGGTAAACAATGCATATCGAGAAGAACTTGCAGCGAAAGGAATGACGATTGCAGGAACTTCACCGGACGGACATATCGTAGAGATGATAGAGATCAAAGATCATCCATTTTATGAAGGAACACAGGGACATCCGGAATTTAAATCAAGACCGAACCATGCACACCCACTGTTCCGCGGATTTGTAAAAGCAGCAGATGAATATGCAAAACTGAAACTGAGCCGACAGGCACAAAATCAGGAATAAAAATAAAAGAAGTGAGACAGGACGAGAAAAAGTCTTGTTTTATTCCTGTCACAGATAGAAAGGATAAATGACCATGCAGGAAGTAAGGAGAGAAGATCAGGGACTGTACCGTCGCGAATTCGAGCATGATAACTGCGGTATCGGTGCGGTTGTAAATATAAAAGGTAAAAAGACCCATGATACGGTTGCCAATGCGCTCAGAATCGTAGAACATCTGGAGCACCGTGCTGGTAAAGATGCAGAAGGTAAGACTGGTGATGGTGTCGGAATTCTTCTGCAGATTTCACATAAATTTTTCAAAAAAGCCTGTAAGAAAGAGGGCTTTGATATTGGTGGAGAAAGAGAATATGGTATTGCACAGTTCTTTTTCCCACAGCATGAGATCAAACGTGCACAGGCAAAGAAAATGTTCGAGATCATTGTGGAAAAAGAAGGCCTGGAACTTCTTGGCTGGAGAACTGTTCCGGTAATCCCGGAGGTGCTTGGACATAAAGCCAGAGAATGTATGCCTTACATTATGCAGGCATTTATCAAAAAACCAGATGAGGTAGAAAAAGGACTTCCGTTTGACCGTATGCTCTATATTGCACGTCGTGAGTTTGAACAGAGTAACGACAATACTTATGTAGTATCTATGAGCAGCCGTACGATCGTATACAAAGGTATGTTCCTGGTAGGACAGCTGAGAACATTCTTTGCTGATCTTCAGAACCCTGATTATGAGTCTGCAATTGCGATGGTTCATTCGAGATTCAGTACGAATACAAATCCGAGCTGGGAGAGAGCTCATCCGAACCGTTTTATGGTTCACAATGGTGAGATCAATACAATCCGTGGAAATGCAGATAAAATGCTTGCCAGAGAAGAAAATATGGAATCTCCATATCTGAAGGGACAGCTCCATAAGGTTCTTCCGGTCATTGACCGTAAGGGATCTGACTCAGCTATGCTTGACAATACTTTGGAATTCCTTGTAATGAGTGGAATGGAACTCCCACTTGCAGTGATGATCACTATTCCAGAACCGTGGGCTAACAATGATACAATCTCACAGGATAAGAGAGATTTTTATCAATATTATGCGACTATGATGGAGCCATGGGATGGACCGGCGTCTATTCTTTTCTCTGATGGTGATGTCATGGGAGCTGTACTTGACCGTAATGGTCTGCGTCCGTCAAGATATTATATCACCTCTGACGGCTACATGATCCTGTCTTCAGAAGTTGGTGTTATGCCGATTCCGGAAGAGAAAATTGTTCTGAAAGAAAGACTCCATCCTGGAAAAATGCTTCTGGTAGATACCGTCGCAGGTAAGGTAGTCGATGACGATGAGCTGAAAGAAAAATATGCAGCTATGCAGCCATATGGAGAATGGCTGAACAGCAATCTGGTTCAGTTGAAAGATATCAAAATTCCGAATGTACGTATGGAAGAATATACACCGGAGCAGCGTGCACGCCTGCAGAAAGCATTTGGATATACTTACGAACAATACCGTACTTCAATCAGAAATATGGCACTGAATGGAGCAGAAAGTATCGGTGCTATGGGTGTTGATACTCCACTGGCAGTACTCTCCAATCAGCATCGTCCTTTATTTGATTATTTTAAACAGCTTTTTGCACAGGTAACCAACCCTCCGATCGATGCTATCCGTGAGGAAATCGTAACCTCTACCAGTGTGTATGTTGGTAAAGACGGAAACCTTCTTGTACAGCAGCCAGAGAACTGTCATGTACTGAAGATCATGCATCCGATCCTTACAAATACAGATATGCTCAAGATCAAAACCATGAATCACGAAGGCTTTAAAGTTGCGGTTGTTTCTACCCTTTATTATAAGAGTACAAAGCTTGAGAGAGCAATCGATCGCCTTTTTGTTGAAGTTGATAAAGCATATCGTGATGGTGCAAACATCCTTGTACTTTCAGACCGTGGAGTAGACGAAAATCATATGCCGATTCCGTCACTACTGGCTGTTTCCGCAGTACATCAGCATCTTGTAAAAACGAAAAAAAGCACTTCCCTTGCAATCATTCTGGAATCCGGAGAACCAAGAGAGGTTCATCATTTTGCGACACTTCTTGGTTATGGTGCAAGTGCAATCAATCCATATCTTGCACTTGAGACGATTCGTGAACTGATTGATAATCGTATGCTCGACAAAGATTATTATGCTGCTGTAGAAGATTATAATCATGCAGTCTTAAGTGGTATTGTAAAGATTGCATCTAAAATGGGTATCTCAACGATCCAGTCTTATCAGGGTTCACAGATATTTGAGGCAATCGGTGTTTCACAGGATGTGATCGATAAGTACTTTACAGGTACTGTAAGCCGTGTAGGTGGAATCACTCTGGAAGATATTGAAGATAATGTTGAAAAACTGCACTCAGAAGCATTTGATCCATTAGGCTTGGATACGGATCTTACTCTGGACAGTGTCGGTGCACATAAAATGAGAAGCCAGGGTGAAGAGCATAAGTACAATCCACAGACAATTCATTTGCTTCAGGAATCTACCTGGACAGGTAGCTATGATCTGTTTAAACAGTATACTGCACTGGTAGACAAAGAAAGTCATGGAGCTCTTCGTGGACTTCTGGAATTTAACTATCCGGAAAATGCTATTCCGATCGAAGAAGTTGAAAGCGTAGACGATATCGTTAAGCGCTTTAAGACAGGTGCAATGTCCTATGGTTCTATCTCACAGGAAGCTCATGAGACTCTTGCAATTGCAATGAACCATCTGCATGGAAAATCCAATACAGGTGAAGGTGGAGAAAGTGCTGAACGTATCGCATCTGCAGGCAGTAAAGACGACCGTTGTTCTGCAATCAAGCAGGTAGCGAGCGGACGATTTGGAGTAACAAGCCGTTATCTGGTATCAGCAAGAGAAATCCAGATCAAGATGGCTCAGGGTGCAAAACCAGGTGAAGGTGGACATCTTCCGGCTAAAAAAGTATATCCGTGGATTGCAAAGACACGTCATTCAACACCGGGGGTATCACTGATCTCCCCACCGCCGCACCATGATATTTATTCAATCGAGGATCTGGCTCAGCTGATCTATGACCTGAAAAACTCTAATGTTTATGCAGACATTTCAGTAAAGCTTGTATCTGAGGCAGGTGTTGGTACAGTCGCAGCAGGTGTTGCGAAAGCTGGTGCACAGACAGTTCTGATCTCCGGTTATGACGGAGGAACAGGAGCAGCTCCGCGAAGCTCCATCCACAATGCAGGGCTTCCATGGGAGCTTGGACTGGCAGAAACTCATCAGACATTGATCATGAACGGACTGCGAAACCGTGTACGAATCGAGACAGATGGAAAGCTTATGAGTGGACGTGATGTAGTGATCGCAGCTCTTCTCGGAGCAGAGGAATTTGGATTTGCCACCGCTCCGCTTGTAACTATGGGCTGTGTAATGATGCGTGTATGTAATCTGGATACATGTCCGGTCGGTGTGGCAACACAGAATCCAGAGCTTCGTAAACGTTTCCGTGGTAAACCTGAATACGTAGAGAACTTTATGAGATTTATTGCTCAGGAAATGCGAGAATACATGGCACGTCTTGGCGTTCGTACTGTTGATGAAATGGTTGGACATACTGAGCTTCTTAAACAGTCTGCAGAAGCAGTTGCAGCAGAACCACATAAAGGCAAACTGGACCTCAGTGCAATTCTGAATAACCCATATGCAGGAAACGGACAGAAGGTTACTTTTGATCCGAAGGCAGTTTATAACTTCGAACTGGAAAAGACTCTGGATGAGAAAGTCCTTCTCAAAAAATGTGCGAGAGCAATATCTAAGGCTGAGCATGTAGAACTGGATGTGGATGTCACTAATACTGACCGTACATTTGGTACGATCCTCGGTGCTGAGATCACCAGACAGACAGGAACAGGACTTCCGGATGATACAATTGTGATCAATTGCCACGGAGCAGGCGGACAGAGCTTTGGTGCATTTATTCCTAAGGGACTTACCTTGAAGCTTACAGGTGACAGTAATGATTATTTTGGTAAAGGTCTGTCAGGTGGTAAGCTGATCGTGAAAGTACCTGAAAAAGCAGCTTATAAACCAGAAGAGAATATCATCATCGGAAACGTTGCCCTTTATGGTGCTACCAGCGGTTCTGCTTTTATCAACGGTGTTGCAGGAGAACGTTTTGCAGTTCGTAACTCTGGTGCATATGCAGTTGTCGAAGGTGTTGGTGAACATGGCTGTGAATATATGACAGGTGGCCGTGTTGTAGTCCTTGGACGAACCGGAAAGAACTTTGCAGCAGGTATGAGCGGTGGTATTGCATACGTGCTGGATGTGGATAACAAACTGTATAAGAATATTAATAAAGCAATGATCTCTATTGAAAAAGTAGAGAATAAATATGATAAAAAAGAACTTCGTGATCTGATCGAAGCCCATGTTGCGGCTACCGGTTCTAAACTGGGAACAAAAGTACTTGATGACTTTGACTATTATCTGCCGCACTTTAAGAAACTTATTCCAAATGAATATAAGAAGATGATCACACTCAGCGCCAAACTGGAAGAAAAAGGACTGACAAGTGAGCAGGCGCAGATGGAAGCATTTTACGAAAGCATTGGAGCAAAGCATTAAGGAGGATGAGGAAACATGGGAAAGCCAACAGGATTTTTAGAGTATAAAAGAGAGACAGCCAGAGTGCTGCCGCCAAAGGTCCGGATTGCCAACTTCAATGAGTTCCGGACTCCTCTCAGCAAAGAAAAACAGAAAACACAGGGGGCGCGCTGCATGGCCTGCGGCGTACCTTTCTGCCAGTCAGGTATGATGCTTAATGGAATGGCTTCCGGCTGTCCACTGCATAACCTCGTACCGGAAACAAATGATCTGGTATATACAGGAAACTGGAAACAGGCATATTTAAGACTTTCCAAGACACATAGTTTTCCGGAGTTTACTTCCAGAGTGTGTCCGGCTCTTTGTGAGGCGGCATGTACCTGTAATCTGGACAGTGAGCCGGTATCTACAAAAGAGAATGAAAGAGCAATCATTGAAACTGCGTGGCAGGAAGGATGGGTAAAACCACAGATTCCGCGCGTTCGTACAGGAAAGACGATCGCAGTAGTCGGAAGTGGTCCATCCGGTCTGGCAGCGGCACAGCAACTGAACCGAAGAGGACACAGTGTTACAGTTTATGAAAGAAGTGACAGACCTGGCGGACTTCTCCGTTACGGTATTCCGAATATGAAACTGGAAAAATCTGTCGTAGACAGAAGAATTCATCTGATGGAAGAAGAAGGTGTGAAGTTTGTTCTGAATACCAATGTCGGAAAAGATATCACTGCAGAAGAACTTCTTAAGAAATATGACCGCGTGATCCTTGCATGTGGAGCATCTAATCCGAGAGACATCAAAGTTCCGGGACGAGAAGCAAAAGGTATTTACTTTGCTGTAGATTTTCTTGGAAAAGTCACCAAGACACTTTTGGATTCCAATTTTGAAAAAACGCCATATGAACTTGCAAAAGATAAACATGTACTTGTGATTGGTGGTGGCGATACCGGTAATGACTGTGTTGGAACAAGTATCCGCCTTGGAGCAAAATCTGTTACACAGCTTGAAATGATGCCGAAGCCGCCGGTAGAACGTGCAGCGAATAATCCGTGGCCTGAGTGGCCGAGAATCCTCAAAACAGACTATGGCCAGGAAGAGGCAATTGCAGTGTTTGGCCATGATCCGCGTGTATATCAGACAACGGTTACGGAGTTTATTGCAGATAAGAAAGGAAATGTCTGCAAGGCGAAGATCGTTAAACTAAAAAGTCAGAAAGATGAAAAGACAGGAAGAATGATGATGGTTCCGGTAGAAGGAACGGAAGAAGTCATTCCGGCAGATGTGGTTCTGATCGCAGCTGGATTTCTGGGAAGCCAGAAATATGTAACAGATGCATTTAAAGTAGCACTTACCGGACGGACAAACGTTGAAACAAAACCAGAAGCTTATGAAACTTCTGTACCAAGAGTCTTCACGGCAGGCGATATGCACCGCGGACAGTCGCTGGTTGTATGGGCAATCCGTGAAGGTCGTGAGGCAGCAAGAGCTGTTGATGAGTCCCTGATGGGATATACAAATCTGTAAAAAGAGAGTTGACAAAGATCATGCAGGTTGCTATAATACCTGCATGAACAAGGGCGTTCTTTTGGAGGGTAACCCTCCGAAAGTGCGCCCCTTTTTTATTTATTTTTAAATTATAAGGAGAGAATGTTATGGGGAATTATACCAGAGAGGAAATATTACAGATGGTTGAGGATGAAGACGTAGAATTTATCCGTCTTCAGTTTACCGATATGTTTGGGGCAATCAAAAATATCGCTGTAACCGCTCGGGAACTTCCTCGGGCGTTGAATAATCAGTGTGTGATAGATGGAGAACAGATTGCAGGAACCTCCGGATTAAAAGATGCAGATCTGTATCTCAGACCTGTACTTGATACATTTGCAATCCTGCCGTGGCGTCCACAGCAGGGAAAAGTGGCACGAATGATCTGTGATCTGTATTTTCCTGATGGAACGCCATACAAAAACAGTCCAAGATATATTCTGGAAAATGTTGCCGGAAAAGCGCAGGCTGAGGGCTATACCTGCTACATTGATCCGGAATGTGAATTTTTCCTGTTCCATACAGAAGATAATGGAAATCCAACAACGGTGACACACGAGCAGGCCGGATATCTGGATATCAGTCCGCTGGATCTTGGAGAAAATGCAAGAAGAGATATGGTGCTTACATTGGAAGATATGGGAATGGAAGTTGAATCCTCTCATCACGAGGCAGCACCGGCTCAGCATGAAATTGATTTTCGTTATGGTGAGATCCGTAAGATTGCGGACTGCATTACTACTTTTAAGATGGCTGTTCGTATTGTGGCAAAGAGACATGGCCTTCATGCGACATTTATGCCGAAACCAAAGGCAGAAGTAAATGGATCAGGAATGCATATTCAGTTTTCGCTGATTAAAGATGGAAAGAATGTGTTTGAGAGTCAGTCAAATCATGGAGAACTCAGCCAGGAGGCTTACTATTTTATTGGAGGCCTGCTTGCACACAGTAAGGAAATGGCACTGATCACGAATCCGATCGTTAATTCATACAAACGACTTGTTCCGGGATATGATGCTCCGACAGAACTTACCTGGACAGAGAATAATCAGAATTCACTTGTTCGCATTCCGGTTACCAGAGGCGAAGGAATCAGAGTAGAACTTCGAAGTCCTGATACTTCCGCGAATCCGTATGTTGTTCTGGCAATCTGCCTGGCAGCAGGTCTGGATGGAATCAAAAACAAGATCACGCCGACGAAATCATCGAACCTTGCAATGCAGGGACAACAGGCGGAGCATCTTCCGTCAACGCTGAAAGAGGCAATTGACTATTTTGAGGAAAGTACATGGGTAAAGGACGTGCTGGGAGAAGAGTTCTGCAAACAGTATGTTGCAGCCAAGAAAAATGAATGGCTGCGATATATACAGCAGGTAACTGACTGGGAAATTGCAGAATATCTGTATCGCCTGTAAGCATATGGCCTTGTAGGAGAAACGTATGAGGTCTGAAGGAGGAGAGACACTGGTATGAGCAGCATTGTTATTGCATTACCCAAAATAGAAGATGCCAGAAAAATCCGCAGTGTTCTAGAATGCCACGGATTAGCGGTAGCCTCTGTATGCAGTACTGCATCGAATGCTCTTTCCAGCGCATCTGAATTAGGAAATGGTGTTTTGATATGTGGGCATCGTCTTCCTGATATGAATTATCTGGATCTGGCAGAGTGTATGCCAAAAGATTTTGAAATGCTGCTTCTGGCGTCTGCGAGGGTGATATGTGAAGTACCACCATCGATTCTGTCAGTAGAAATGCCAATGAAAGCCAGTGACCTGATCAATACGGTAAATATGATTCTTATGCAGCAGGAACGTAAGCGACGCAAAGAGAAAAAGAAACCAAAGCTTCGTTCCGAGAAAGAACAGAATTATATATCCAATGCAAAAATGATGCTGATGCAGCGAAATCACCTGAGTGAGGACGATGCATACCGGTATATCCAGAAATCAAGTATGGATTCCGGAACCAATATGGTAGAAACAGCACAGATGCTTCTGATGCTGTTATACGAAAGTTAAATAAAAAAGACTAGATATATGGAGGATGAGGAAATGGAGTTTTTGAACGGTATTTGCAAAAAAGAAGTAACCGAGTGGGATGAACTGACTGGTACTTCTCTCTTAAATCAGGAAGTAGTTCTGGAAGGAGCCGTTCACAGCATCCGTAATATGGGCGATGTGGCTTTTGTGATCCTGAGAAGAAGCGAGGGACTTTTTCAGACTGTTGTAGAAAATGAAAAAGCAAATCTTTCCATTCATGATCTGAAAGAGGCTATGACTCTCCGTGTGAAAGGAATTCTCCATGAGGAAGAACGAGCACCTCATGGAAGAGAAGTCCGTGTTCAGGAGATCGAGATTCTTTCATCACCGGCGGAACCAATGCCGCTGGCAATTGATAAATGGAAATTAAATACATCTCTGGAGGCAAAACTGAATTTACGTCCGATCGCACTCCGTAATATTCAGGAGCGTTCTAAATTCAAGATTCAGGAAGCTCTGGTACGTGCGTTCCGTGATTTCCTCTATGAGCAGGGCTTTACAGAAATTCATACACCTAAGATCGGAGCAAGAGGTGCCGAGGGTGGAGCAAACCTGTTTAAATTCAGCTATTTCCACAAACCGGCTGTATTGGCACAGAGCCCACAGTTTTATAAACAGATGATGGTGGGTGTGTTTGACAGGGTATTTGAAACAGGTCCGGTATTCCGTGCAGAAAAACATAACACGAAACGTCATTTGAACGAATATACCAGTCTCGATTTTGAAATGGGTTATATCGATGGATTTGAAGACATTATGGGTATGGAGACGGGATTCCTTCAATATGCAATGGAACTTCTGAAGAAGGATTATGCAAAAGAACTTCAGATTCTGAATATTCAGCTTCCAAAAGTAGATCAGATTCCAACAGTTCGTTTTGATAAAGCAAAGGAACTGGTTTCCGAAAAATATAATCGTAAGATCCGCAATCCATATGATCTGGAACCGGAAGAAGAAGCTTTGATCGGAAGATATTTCAAAGAAGAATACGATGCAGATTTTGTGTTTGTTACACATTATCCGTCGAAGAAACGTCCATTCTATGCAATGGATGATCCACAGGATGATAAATTTACACTGAGTTTTGACCTTCTGTTCCATGGACTGGAAGTTACAACAGGCGGTCAGCGAATCCACGACTATAATCAGCTGAAAGCAAAGATCGCTGCACGAGGTATGGAAGAAGAAGGTATGGAACAGTATCTGGATACCTTCAAACACGGTATGCCACCTCACGGAGGACTTGGTATCGGTCTGGAACGTCTGACTATGCAGCTTCTTGGTGAGGAAAATGTCCGTGAGGCATGTCTGTTCCCGAGAGATCTGAACAGACTGGAACCGTAACTGATTACAGGGAGGAAAAATAATGGCAAAGATCATAGATGATGAAACAATTGAAAATGTATGTATTTTGGCGAAGCTCTCTCTCAGCGATGAGGCCAAGGAAAAAGCAAAAGAAGACATGCAGAAGATGCTGGATTATGTAGAAAAACTGGATGAACTGGATACAGATGGAGTAGAACCACTGTCTCATATCTTTGGTGATCAGAATGTTTTCCGCGAAGATGTGGTAACAAACGGGGATAACAAAGAAGCAATGCTTGCAAATGCACCAAAAGCAAAAGAAGGACAGTATCAGGTACCGAAGACTATCGGATAATGAAAAGGAATTCAGACAGGGAATTCATATAGAGGAGAAAGATTATGGAACTGGAATCGATGACAGCTCTGGAGCTGGCGGCAAAGATCAGACAGCGGGAAGTCAGCGTCTTGGATGGTGTGAAGGAAGTCTTTGACCAGATTGAGAGCAAAGAAGATAAAGTGCATGCATATCTTGATACGTATAAAAAAGAAGCATATGCACGTGCAAAAGAAGTAGAAAAAGGAATTCAGAATGGAACATATACAGGACCGCTGGCCGGTGTTCCGATTGCGGTGAAGGATAATATCTGTATAAAAGGTAAAAAAACGACCTGTGCATCAAAGATACTTGATAATTTTGTGCCGCAGTATAATGCAGAAGTAATTGATCGTCTGGAAAAAGCAGGGATGATCATTATCGGAAAGACAAACATGGATGAATTCGCAATGGGAAGTACTACAGAGACTTCTGCCTATGGAGTTACAAGAAATCCATGGAATCTGGAACATGTGCCGGGAGGTTCATCCGGCGGTTCCTGTGCTGCTGTAGCGGCTGGAGAAACGTTTATGGCACTTGGGTCTGATACTGGTGGTTCCATCCGTCAGCCAAGTTCTTTCTGCGGTGTGACCGGAATCAAACCGACGTATGGAACCGTATCCCGTTATGGTCTGGTTGCCTATGCTTCTTCACTGGATCAGATCGGGCCGGTGGGAAAAAATGTAGCAGATTGTGCGGCACTTCTGGAAGTGATTTCCGGACATGATCCAAAAGACAGTACATCTCTGGATAGAACAGATCTGACATTTTCCAGGAGCGTGGAAGAAAAGAAACTTCTGGGAATGAAGTTTGGTGTACCGAAAGAATTTCTTGCCAGGGGCCTTGATCCGGAAGTTAAAGAATCTTTCATGAATACACTGAAAACATTGACAGAACAGGGAGCAATCGTTGAATTTTTCTCTGTAGAGACGATGGAATATATGATTCCTGCATATTACATTATTGCCAGTGCAGAGGCAAGCTCTAATCTGGAACGTTTTGATGGTGTAAAATATGGATATCGTGCAGCTGAATATGAAGGGTTGCATGATATGTACAAAAAGACAAGAACAGAAGGTTTCGGTGAAGAAGTAAAACGTCGTATCATGCTTGGATCGTTTGTTCTAAGCTCCGGTTATTATGATGCATACTATCTGAAAGCACTTCGTACAAAAGCTCTGATCAAGCAGGAGTTTGATCAGGCATTTGAAAAATATGATGTGATCCTGGCTCCGGCTGCTCCATACACAGCACCGAAGATCGGAGAGAGCCTCAAAGATCCGCTTGCAATGTATCTTGGTGATATTTATACGGTTGCCGTAAATTTATGCGGCCTTCCGGGAATCACAGTTCCGTGTGGTCAGGATAAGGCTGGAATGCCGATTGGTATTCAGATGATCGGTGACTGTTTTGGAGAACATAAGATTCTCCGTGCAGCAGCTGCTTATGAAGCAGTGAGGGGCGCTTTCCCTGCTCCGGAGAAAGGAGGCAAAAAGGCATGAAACAGTATGAAACAGTCATTGGCCTTGAGGTCCATGTAGAACTTGCGACAAAAACAAAAATTTTCTGCGGATGCTCCACGGAATTCGGGGGAGCACCGAATACACATACCTGTCCGGTCTGCACTGGTATGCCGGGGTCTCTGCCGGTACTGAATAAGAAAGTAGTAGAATTTGCACTCAAAGCAGGAATCGCAGCAAACTGCCAGATCAATCAGTATTGCAAATTTGACAGAAAGAATTATTTCTATCCAGATAACCCGCAGAACTATCAGATTTCTCAGCTGTATCTGCCAATCTGTCATGATGGCTGGGTAGAGATTGAGACATCTGCCGGAAAGAAAAAGGTACGTATCCATGAGATGCATATGGAAGAGGATGCCGGCAAACTGATCCATGATGAATGGGAAGACTGTTCCCTTGTGGATTATAACCGAAGTGGTGTTCCGCTGATCGAAATCGTATCTGAACCAGATATGAGAAGTTCAGAGGAAGTTATTGCCTATCTGGAAAAACTTCGCTGTATGATGCAGTATCTTGGTGTATCTGACTGTAAACTCCAGGAAGGATCTATGCGTGCAGATGTCAACCTTTCTGTGCGTGAGGTAGGAAGTGAAACGTTCGGAACCAGAACTGAGATGAAAAACCTGAACTCTTTCAAAGCAATTGCAAGAGCGATTGAAGGAGAAAGAGAACGTCAGATCGAACTGATCGAAGAGGGCAGAGCTGTTGTACAGGAAACACGTCGCTGGGATGACAACAAAGAATCTTCTCATGCAATGCGTTCCAAAGAAGATGCAAAAGATTATCGTTATTTCCCAGATCCGGATCTTCCGCCAATCCATATCTCCGATGCATGGATTGAAGAGCTGCGTGAATCACAGCCGGAACTTCGTGAAGAAAAACAGCTTCGCTATCAGTCTGAATATGATCTTCCGGCATATGATGCAGGAATCCTTACGGAATCCAGACATCTGTCCATGTTGTTTGAGGAAGTGGCAAAACTTTGCGGTAGCCCGAAAAAAGCAGCAAACTGGTTTATGGGAGAAGTTCTCCGTCTGACCAAGGATAAAGCTCTGGATGTGGAAAAAGTTTCCTTTACACCGGAGCATCTGGCTGATCTGATCCAGATGGTGGAAAAGAAAGAAGTCAGCGCACAGAATGCAAAGAAAGTTTTTGAAAAAGTTTTCGAAGAAGATATTGATCCGGTAAGTTACATTGAGGAACATGGTCTGAAGATCGTTGAAGATACCGGTCTGCTCAATGATACTCTTCAGAAGATCCTGGATGAGAACCCGGGACCACTTGAGGAGCTGCTTGGCGGTAAAGAAAAAGTCTTTGGTTTCTTTGTTGGAAAGATGATGCGCGAACTGAAAGGTAAGGCAAGTCCGGATGCAGTACGCGAGGCACTTGTCAAAGAAGTTGAAAAAAGAAAAAATCAGTAAATTACAGGAGAATAAATATTATGGTAACGGTTAATAAAAATTATCTGAAATTACCAGGCAGTTATCTTTTTTCTACAATTGCAAAAAAAGTAGCTGCCTATCAGGAAGCAAACCCGGATGTTCAGATCGTCCGTCTTGGTATTGGTGATGTCACACAGCCTCTGGCTCCGGCGATCATAGATGCACTCCACAAATCTGTAGATGAGATGGCTCATGCAGAGACATTTCATGGCTATGCACCGGATCTTGGATATGAATTTTTAAGAAGTGCAATCGTAAAAAATGATTATGAGGCACGCGGCTGCCAGATCAGTGCGGATGAAATCTTTGTATCTGACGGTGCAAAGAGTGATTCCGGAAATATTCAGGAAATTTTTGGAACAGAGAACAAAGTTGCAGTCTGCGATCCGGTATATCCTGTATATGTAGATACGAATGTCATGGCAGGACGCACCGGTGATTATAATAAGAAAAACGAAAACTTTGATGGTGTGATCTATATGCCTTGCCTGGAATCAAATGGATTTCTTCCGGAACTGCCTGTAGAGACACCGGATCTGATCTATCTCTGTTTTCCGAATAATCCAAGTGGTGCAGCAATCACAAAAGATAAACTGCAGGAATGGGTAGATTATGCAAATGAAAATGGTTCTGTGATCATTTACGATGCCGCTTATGAAGCATATATTACAGAAGAAAATGTTCCGCACAGTATTTATGAGTGTGAAGGTGCACGCACCTGTGCGATCGAACTGCGCAGCTTTTCCAAAAATGCCGGATTTACAGGTGTTCGCCTTGGATTTACGGTCGTTCCGAAAGATCTGGTAAGAGAAGGCGTTGCACTGCATGATCTGTGGGCAAGACGTCATGGAACAAAATTTAATGGTGCACCATACATCGTACAGCGCGCAGGTGAAGCTGTTTATTCACCAGAAGGAAAAGCACAGCTGAAAGAACAGGTTGCATATTATATGAGAAATGCCCATACGATCTATAACGGACTTAAAGAGGCTGGATATTCTGTATCCGGTGGCGTAAATGCTCCATATATCTGGCTGAAGACACCAAACAATATGAGTTCCTGGGATTTCTTTGATTATCTTCTTGAAAATGCACATGTAGTAGGAACTCCTGGTTCAGGCTTTGGAGCGCATGGCGAAGGCTTCTTCCGACTGACTGCGTTCGGAAGCTATGAGAATACACAGGAGGCACTTAGAAGAATCAAGGCCTTATAAATTTGTATAAAGAATAGAGCGAAAAAGCTTCAAAAGAGGTGGTTTTTGACAAACTGCCTCTTTTTCGTTGCCATAGAAAAAAATATACCGTATAATCTTAATGCATATATTTTTTATCAAGAACGTAGCCGGATTTTATGAAATACAACCGGATACCGGTCAAAGGAGTTGTAATAGATGTACATAGAAACAACAGAAAAACTGCTTGATTTTATAGAGAAAAGTCCAACAGCATTTCAGGCAGTGGACGAAATGCAGAAGAGATTAACAGAAAATGGATTTGAAGTGCTTTCGGAAAAAGAATACTGGAAGCTGGTTCCGGGAGGAAAATATCTGGTGACCAGAAATAATTCTGCTCTGATTGCTTTCTGTATCCCGGAAAAGGAATCCAGAGTATTTCATATCATGGCGAGTCATAGCGATTCACCATCTTTTAAGATTAAGGAAAATCCGGAAATAAAAGTGGATAACAGTTATGTAAAACTAAATGTGGAAAAATATGGCGGAATGTTGATGGCACCATGGTTTGACAGACCACTTTCGGTTGCTGGAAGAGTGATCATCCGCAGAAATGACGGACTGGAAGAAAAACTGGTAGATATAAAGCGTGATCTGGTAATGATTCCGAATCTCGCAATCCATATGAATCGTGAAGCGAATAATGGAGTGTCTTATAATCCACAGAAAGATCTTCTGCCATTATTTGCAGCGGAAAATACAGACCGGACATTGTCCGAACTTATTGCTGAACAGGTTGGCATCAAAAAGGAAGACATTATCAGTCATGATCTGTTTTTATATAATCGCATGCCGGGAACTGTCTGGGGTGCGGACAGGGAATTTGTTTCATCTGCACGTCTGGATGATCTGCAGTGTGCATTTGCTTCCATGGAAGGATTGCTTCGTGCGCAGAATCATGAATCAATCGCAGTGCATTGTGTGATGGATAATGAGGAAGTCGGAAGTGGAACAAAGCAGGGAGCTGCGTCAACATTCCTGAAAGATACGCTTCTTCGTATCAATATGGGACTTGGAAGAACTTACGAAGAATACCTGATGACACTGGCCGGAAGTTTTATGGTTTCTGCAGATAATGCACATGCACTTCATCCGAACTATACGGATAAGACAGATCCGACCAATCATCCGGTACTGAACAAGGGGATAGTCATTAAATTTAATGCAAACCAGAAATACTGTACAGATGCAGTATCTGCAGCGATATTTAAGGAGCTGTGTACAAAAGCCGGTGTACCATATCAGACCTTTGTGAACCGTTCTGACATTGCAGGGGGCTCAACTCTGGGAAATATTTCCAATACGCAGGTCCCGATGAATACGGTGGATATCGGTCTGCCTCAGCTGGCCATGCATTCACCATATGAGACCGCCGGCGTGAAGGATACCGAATACCTGGTCAGAGCAGCAGAAGAACTTTTTGCGTAAAAGTTTTGGATGAAATATTATGCAGAAGAAATGGCAGAACGAAAAGAAGGACAGAATGATGAGCGATAAAAAAGCAGTTTTTTTTGATGCAGATGGGACAATCTGTGATATAGAAAAAGGAGTACCAGACAGTGCGATAGAATCAATTAAGAAACTGATTGCAAATGGGCATCAAGCATGGCTGTGTACGGGCAGAAGCCGTGCATTTGTGCCGTGGTATCTTGAACGGATTCCGTTTACAGGGATGATCAGCGCATGTGGTGCTACGATTGAAAAAGATGGAAAAAGACTTTATAACAATGAAATGACGCCGGAAGTAGCTGAAAAGTCTGTGGAGATTCTTCGAAAATATGGACTGATTCCAGTAATGGAAGGTGCAGATTATATGTATTATGATAAAGATGAATATACCACAGAGGTAAACTGGTATGCGGATCTGATCACAGAAGCTCTTGGACCAAAATGGCGTCCGATTAGAGGCAATGAACACTGTATGCATATCAATAAGATCAGTGCCAAGATGCAGGACGGATGTGATGCGGATCAGGCTTGCAGAGAACTGTCTCCATACTATGATGTGATCCATCATGAAAATAATGCATTTGTCGGAACTACGGTCGAACTGGTTCCAAAGGGATGCAATAAGGCAGTTGGAATTGCAGCGGTGTGCAGGAGCTTTGGAATAGAATGGGAAGATACCGTAGTATTTGGAGACAGCAATAATGACCTTTCTATGTTTGAATATGCGTCCACAAAAGTTGCTATGGGTAATGGTTCGCCTAAAATCAGGGAACTGGCAGATTATGTTACAACAGATATGTTCCACTATGGAATTCAAAACGGGCTTACAAAACTTGGACTTATCTGAGCAGTGTAAATACAGTGTACAGTAGAGTTATATAGAGGGAGAGATTATGAAATACGGAAAAATAAGAATAGAGGATGGCAACTTTATTTTTTCCAAACATATGATGATGAATTATCTGCCGTGTAAAGATATCATCTGGGCATACAAACGAAAAGAAGGCGTAGAAGGTGGAGCACAGAAGCAATACAGTACCAGTTCACTGGTGATCATTACACGAAGAAAGAAAAGATACCAGTTTGAGATGACGGACAGGGAGATACAGAACTGTATACAGCTTATGCGGGCTCTGAATCCTCAGATGGTGACAGGTTTTCCCCAGGGAAGCCGGATTTCGATGCAAAGTCTTCCGAATACCAGAGATCTTGGTGCATTAGAAACAGAGGATGGCAGACATATTCTGCCGAAACGCCTTCTTCGTAGCGGAAGTCTGTATCATATATCTATTACGGATCAAGATATGCTGACACATGAATATCATCTTTCTACGGTTGTGGATTTCAGAACCCGGATGGAATGTCTGGAAAAGCCGGATACTATTATTGAGGGTGTACAATATCATGAGATTCCGATCGTTGATGAGGAAACACTGGGAATTACCAGATTAGGAAGCCCGACAGAACTTCTGAGGAATTTTAAAGAAATTCCTGAAGAATTCATGCTGAAGCAATATGAATCATTGGTTCATGATGAATACAGCATCAAACAGTATGCACGTTTTCTGGATGTACTTCTGCATCAGAATGAGGGAGCTGTGCTCTGGCACTGCAGTGCAGGTAAAGATCGTGTCGGTGTAGGAACTGCTCTTCTTCTCTGCGCATTGGGAGTACCGAAAAAAACGATTTACGAGGATTTTATGAAAACAAACATGTATCTGGATAAAGAAATGGAATATATGATTCGTTTTCTTGAAACCAAAATGATCGTGGACAATCAGGTCATGGATAAGATACGTCTGTTTTACAGAGTCAAGGAAGAGTATCTGGATATCGTATTTGAAACAATAAAAAAAGATTTTGGTTCCATGGATATGTTTATGAAAAAGGCTCTTTATATGAATCCCAAAAACATCGAAGTCTTACGAAAAAAATATCTTGTATAAAAATGCATAAAATGTCAAAAAATGCAATGTATATAAAATTTTTCGTTGACAAACGATTTAATGTTGCTATAATAAAAAACATGCAAACAATTTTACAATGGAATTGTTTACAAGTTTAAAGTGTTGAAAGCAGGTGCGTTATGCATAAGAGAATTTTGTCCCTGTTAGTAGATAACACTGCAGGTGTACTGAGCCGTATTTCCGGACTGTTTAGCCGCAGAGGTTATAATATTGACAGCCTGACAGTCGGCGTGACTGCGGATGAACGTTATTCCAGAATGACTGTTGTATGCAGTGGTGATTCCATGATTTTGGAACAGATTACCAAACAGCTTGCGAAGCTGGTTGATGTAAGAGACATCAAGGTTCTTGAGCCTGATAACAGTGTGAGCAGAGAACTGGTTCTTGTCAAAGTTGCAGCCAGACCGGAGCAGCGGGAGGGAATCATTTCTATTGCAAATATTTTTCGTGCCAATGTCATTGATGTTGGGAAGACTTCTCTGGTCATTGAGATGACAGGAAGTAAGAGTAAGTTAGGTGCTTTTATTGATCTCCTTGGTGAATATGAGATACTTGAACTTGCAAGAACTGGTATCACAGGACTTTCCAGAGGTGCCAGTGATGTAAAATTCCTGTAGGATATTTTACATACTGTTTTTAGTTTGCTAAGGGGTACAGCCCTTTAACGATAAATATTATTTTACAAATAGCTTAGGAGGAAACAAAGATGGCAAACAGGATTTTTTACCAGGAAGACTGTAATTTAGGATTATTGGATGGTAAGACCATTGCAATTATCGGCTATGGCAGCCAGGGACACGCACATGCACTTAACTTAAAAGAATCAGGCTGCAATGTCATTATTGGTCTGTATGAAGGAAGTAAGTCCTGGAAGAGAGCTGAAGAGCAGGGCTTTAAAGTATATACAGCAGCAGAGGCTGCAAAACAGGCAGATATCATCATGATTCTGATCAATGATGAAAAACAGGCAGATATGTACAAAAAAGACATCGAGCCAAACCTTGAAGAGGGTAACATGCTGATGTTCGCTCATGGTTTCAACATTCATTTTGGATGTATCGTTCCACCAAAGAATGTAGATGTTACTATGATCGCACCAAAGGCACCAGGACATACAGTAAGAAGCGAATATCAGGCTGGAAAAGGAACTCCTTGTCTGGTTGCAGTAGAACAGGACTATACAGGAAAAGCGCTTGACAGAGCACTTGCATATGGTCTTGCTATTGGTGGAGCAAGAGCTGGTCTTCTTGAAACAACATTCCGTACAGAAACAGAAACAGACCTCTTCGGTGAGCAGGCAGTTCTCTGTGGTGGTGTTGTTGCACTTATGCAGGCTGGTTTCGAAACTCTTTGCGAAGCTGGATATGACCCGAGAAATGCATATTTCGAATGTATCCATGAAATGAAACTGATCGTAGACCTGATCTATCAGTCTGGATTCAAGGGAATGAGATACTCTATCTCCAACACAGCTGAATACGGTGACTACATCACAGGACCGAAGATCGTTACAGCAGAAACAAAGAAGGCAATGAAACAGATCCTGACAGATATCCAGGATGGTACATTTGCAAAAGACTTCCTGCTTGATATGTCTGACGCTGGAAGACAGGTTCACTTCAAAGCAATGAGAAAACTTGCTTCTGAACATCCGTCAGAAAAAGTTGGTGAAGAAATCCGTAAACTGTACAGCTGGAATGGCGAAGACAAACTGATCAACAACTAAGAAAAATTTGCAATGCAAATTTTTCGCTCTTCAAATGGAGCGAAGCGTAATTTGAAGTTCCATAAGTTACGATACTCAAACGTAGTGTAACGGAGTTTGAGGTTCACGTATTAAATACGATTATAGAAACGGCATGTTCAATTTTTGTTGGACATGTCGTTTTTTGTTATATCAGATGTGAGATGACTCCCACCTCTGCAGGTGGTGAGCAACAAAATTATATCAGTGGTGGGATTCAATCTCCCATCTGATATAGCCTCCGGCAGGATTGCAGAGATGCACAGAAGAATATGTCATGCATTGCATGACGTGCATCTCGCAGCAAGAATGCCGAGGGCATTCTTGAATCTTCTGTCAGAATATGACGAACGAATTTTATTGACATTTAATGCCACAGAGCATAAGATAAAGGCATCTTAAGACAATCTTTTTATCAATTCATGCAGATCTGCAAACAATCCATTTTAGATTTACAAAATAACACAGGAAAGGAGAAATATGAGAACGGCAGAAAAAGCCGGAAGAATTTTTTTTACACTGATCGGGATATTGGGTGTGATGTTACTGCTTCTTCCACAGATTGGTATTTCTGTTGATTCGATTATGTCAGGGTCAATGGAGCCGGTACTGAGAACAGGAGGAATCGTTTTTACGGATACGAAGGAACGAAGACCGGAAATTGGTGATATTGTTACTTATCAGGTCGGTGAAACCAGAGTGACACACAGAGTGATCCGAAAAGAACACAAAGGATATGTAACAAAAGGTGATGCAAACAATAGGGAAGATCCGACGGTTGTGACTGCAGATCAGATTATAGGTAAAGTGATATTTTCGCTTCCCTGTCTTGGTTATGCAGCAGTATTTGTCAGACAGAGAACGATATTTGGAATACTGACAGTCATGATCTTACAGGAAATGTTTTTCCTGCTTATACAATGGAAAGGAGAGCGCAGCAGAAAAAGCGCAGAAAAAATCTATGAAAAATAACATGAAAAAAATTTTACTTCTGACAGGTGTTTTATGTCTGGCTTCAGTTGGTGGAGTATCCGCATATCTGACAGACTATGATAAGGTTTCCAATCAGTTTACAGTAGGAAAGGTAGATGTGGAACTGACAGAAGATAACTGGAAACCTGATGACCATAAAAAGATAGAGCCGGGAAAGGTAATCAGTAAAGATCCAAGGATTAAAAATACCGGAATTAATGATGCTTATGCATATCTGGAAGTTTCAATACCGACAGCAAATGTGATTGCGGCGGCAGATAATGGAAGCCGGCTAGAAAAAAGGGTACAGGAACTTTTTTCATTTCAGTCAAAAGCCAGCTGGACAAAACTGAATTCACAGAAGGTTGGAAATAATCAGGTATATGTTTTTGCGTATAATAAAATTCTGAAACCGCAGGAAACAACAGAATCGCTATTTGACACGGTGAAATTCCTGAATATCATTGAAGGACAGCTGGATGGTCAGCAGTTGGAAATTCCGGTAAGAGCTTATGCAATCCAGGCATCCTACACCGGAGGTGATGCTGAGAATGTGGTTGAACAGGCAAGAAGTGCATATCAGAAATATGTAGATCAGAACAAAAACCAGCCGGGACAAGTTACAGAATAATAATGTGGAAAGCAGGTGATAACATATGACAGGCAAAAAAAGAATATTTGCCGGTATGGGGATTTTGCTGGGAGTCCTTGTCGGAGTGCAGGGAACCGCTGCTTATCAGTCTGCATATGATAAGGCTGTAAATATTGTGACACCAGGAAATATTTCATCAGAAATTGGAGAGGACTTTCCGAATCCACCCACGATCGTTCCGGATAAGGATATTGACATAGCCAAGAAAATATGGGTGTCAAACAATCCTTCCGGACAGAACCAGACCGGTACAGATTGTTATGTACGTGTGGCTGTCGGATATTCAAACAGCGATATTGGAAAAGCTGTTACTATGAAAAATACAGATAGCGAAAATTGGATTTACGGAGATGATGGATTTTATTATTACAAAAAGATCCTCAGGGAAGGTGAGTCAACAACACAGCTTTGCACAGGATTTCTTATTGATCATGCCAGAGTTGAAAAAAAATACTGGAAACTGTTGAATGAATTCCAAATACATGTATATCAGGAATCGGTAGAAGCAAGACCGTTTGATAATTATCAGAAAGCCTGGGAGTATTATACTGGTGAATTATAAAAGGCAGGTGAAAATATGAGAAAATCAGTAAAAATCATAACAGGTTTTCTTTTGACGGCTATCCTTTCGGCAGCGGCGGTATTCGCATCTTTTTCGGACAGGCTTGATGTAGTGAATCATATTTCCGTGGGAGATGTCAGTATATCTATTTCGGAATATGCCAGGAAGGGAAAGGGCGAGGTAAAGTATACGCAGCCATCGGAGGTGGTTCCCGGTCAGACGATATCCAAAATACCGAGAATTAAAAACAATGCACTTCCCTGCTGGATCAGGGCCAGAATCACATATGCCGGGGAAAACGGAAAACTGGAACGCCTGAAAGATGAAAACATTGGAGGAATCTCAGGTGAATGGGTAAAACGTGGAGAATATTATTATTACACGAAAGTATTGAAAAAACAGGAGAGCACAGATCTGTTTCAGAATATTTCAATCCCAGATACCTGGACGGAAGAACATGCAAAACAGAAAATTGCAGTGGATATTCAGGCTGATGCGATTCAGGCTGCCAATTTCAAACCGGATTTCAGTGCAATGTCACCATGGGGAAATCAGGTGATACAGAAATGTGTGCATGAGCAGGATGGTACACTGACCTGTAAAAAAGGCAATACAAAATTATCTGTAGAATTTAATGGAAAAGCACACAAATTGATTGCTGTACCGGATGATTTTTTTACAAACCTGGAATCTGCCATGCCAGGAGATATACTGAAGGATGCTGTTCAGATTGCAAACACAACAGATCAGGAAGCCGAACTCTTTTTTCAGACGAATACGGATGGAAGATCAGAAGAACAGATGAATATGTTGAAAAAAGTTCGTTTTGAAATCAGTCAAAACAAAAAAATTCTTTATAAAGGAACTCTTGATGCTGCTGAACTTGCAAAGGCGAGATCTCTTGGAAAATTTAAAAGCGGGCAGAAAGGAATGCTGGAGTTTCAGCTTGAAATTCCACGGGAATGGGATAATGCGTATGCATTGAAAAAAACAGATATCACATGGATATTTGCGGTAAAAGAAAATGAAAAAAAAGAATTCTCTTCTTATGAGAGTGTGGGCAGTGAGAGTGCTGGTGGAGCTGCACAAGAAAAAGATATAAAAACACGGAGAAAAAATCCCGTCAGGACAGGAGATGATTCTGAACCGTTGGTACTGCTCATTCTTCTTCTGGGTTCCGGAGCGATCACTTTGTGTATCAGATGCTTTAAAGGAGGAAACGAATCATGAAGAAAAAAATAGCGGGAATCATATTGGCTTCGGTGCTGACATTTTCTGCGATGGCAGGAGTTCAGGCATCTGCAGAAGACAGGCTGTGGGAAAACAGTATGGAGGCAGATGGTGTGGAAGATGATATTTCGCAAAACCAGACAGAAATGAAAGATGGTGATGATTCGACATCCGAAGACAACGAAGAAAATACAGAAAATGAAGGAATTGATTTGTCCGAAAGTGATACAGAAGCTGAGGAAGATCCATCAGAAGCAAAAGAAGAGACAGAAATTTCTTTTGAAGAAGAACAGGAGAACATAGATGCTGAAGTAGAAGAGAATCCAGAACAGGAGCTGGAACTGAATGCTGAAATGGGAGAAGAAGATCTTTTCATGGATAATGAAAAATCAATTGCTACATATGCAGGAAGTGGTATTCCCGTAGAATGGGTAGGACCAAATTACAAAATGCGACCGGAATATGCTTTTACCTATGCTTTTCGAAAAGGAGTTACACAGCTTTCTTATATAAGCAGAAAAAACGACAGCCTGAACAATAAAATACACAACTGGTTTGGAGACAATAAGGGATATACGACAGAATATTGTCAGAGTTTTTATGCCTGCGCAATTGGTAATACAAGTAATACGGATGCCATTACAGCAATCTATAGCAATGTAGGCGAGTATCTGGGACAGATCGTAGATCTGAAAGTGACCGTACCGGCCTGGGGAACCGTGAATAATGACCATGTTGGAAAAGATAAAACAAAGATTACACCATGTGTGCTGTTTTACAAAGACAGAATTGCATTTAATACCATTTCAGTTGGAACAGTAAGATTTCAGTTTGAATTCCTGAAGCATAATACAAGTGTGCAGATTTATCCCAAAGGACATATAACGGCAGTAGATTTGGACAGTGGGCAGGGAATCCGGACATATGACAGTTGGGGCGTTGATCATATATACCTCAGGAGTGGTTATGATTATCTGAGAACAACAGAGGGAACGACAGCAAATGGAAATGCATTTCGTGAGATACGTGGAAAAGCAGATGGAGGAAATATAACTACAGATGATGTGGAGGGCTGGTGTCAGCTGGACTTTAATGGTTCTTTTATTATCAACTGGCTGGCACAGGATTCATGGAAAAACAGTACAGGCGCGCAGAATGCATTTTACCTTTCAACGGGGCAGACGATTGGAAGCTATGAACCGAATCCGGGACCCGAAAAAAGGGTTGGAGATGAAAATGCTTCCTTTGATTCCATGGCAAGGCATACATTCACAGATAATGATCCGGCATATGAGATTACAGAGGGAAAAAACTTTGATTATGTGATCAGACAGCAGCTTCTTCCGGGAAATTACAGTTCTTTTGAATTAAAAGATGTTCTGGATTCCTGTCTGAAATATCGAAGTGCCAGCGTTATGACTGCACTGGGAAATGATGTGACTCGCTTTTTTAATATTGAAAATCGTTCCAATACGATTGTTTTTCGTGCTGATTCTAATTTCCTTAAAACAGACGAAGCATATAACAATGTGACGTATTATTTCAGGATAAAAGTGCAGGCAGGAAGCAACCAGGAAATTGATTCGCATAATCATTATCAGAGATCGAATGAGTTTTATGCGATTGAAAATACGGCATCGAGAACAATTGTTTCAGACAGGATGCAGGACACGCAGAATACAAATCAGTCGTGGGTAAAAGGAAATACAGTGCTTACTGATGGCGAGATCACTGTGACAAAAAGAATCAGAGAAGCGGATATCACATGGGCGCACGGAAACCCGGTATTTCGATTCAGAATAACGGGAAAAGATCAGTTGGGAGCAACGCATGTTTATGAAAAATATGTGGAATTTAAACCTGGAAAATATGCAATGGCAGGAGAAGATGCAGTGATGAAATGTTCTTTTACCGGAATTCAGCCAGGCACATATACGGTCAGTGAGTTGCCGACATTGCGCTATCAGTTTGAGTATATTTTACCGGATACAGCCAATGTGACAGCTTCTGATAAAACAGGAATTGTTTCGATAAGCATGGCGCAGAGAAAAGCTGCGTTAACTTTTAAAAATAAGAAAACAAGGTATGATCGTTACAGTCATACAGATGTAGTTACAAATATAGTTCCGGTATCATGAGAGAGGGGCATCTGCCCTCTCTCAATCTAAAAAATAGTTGCAAAATAAAAAACGGATTGTTATAATAACATCCATCGGGGTATGGCGTAGCTTGGTAGCGCGCACGGCTGGGGGCCGTGAGGTCGCAGGTTCAAATCCTGTTGCCCCGATTGAGAGCTAGTAAAATCAAGGGTTTCCAGACTTTTAGGAATTTGTAATTTTTATTACTTTTATTACCTTTTCTATTACCTTTTATGGTCTTATGAAAAAAATAAGGAGGAAATTCTGTACATCTGACGAGATAAACAGGATAAAAATACGATGAAATACAATTTAATAGCAGAGAATATCTAGGCTCATAGATTATCAGTAGAGAATTAAGAACTGATGATTTATGAGCCTTTTTTTACTTTTTAAGTTGGAATATAGCTCACAATATGCCCGATCACAGCTGATGATCTCCGTCCCAGCAGCAGGAAAAGTGTAGTTACTACATCTCTCATGATATTTGTAGCATCTTACATAGCATTACTCAGCGAATGACCTTGTATTTTGCCCTATAAGCCATTTTATCCTAAAAGACAGAGAAGTTTACATGAACGATCCCAGGAACGATTCTAGAGCATATACAGACGAATAGAGTAAGTAATATGACGGGCGGAGAAATGAGTGAAAATAATGCAATACAATAAAAAAGGCACAATCCAGAATAGCGGATGTGCCTTTATTGTGATCTTATAGCCAAATCTTTTTACTTGCTGTTTGCTTGATGTTAGTAATGACGAAGCCATTTTTATTTTTAGCCTTCTTGAGATATATTTTGTATGTTCCTATATGACCGTAATTCTTTTTAGCCCAATCATCATAATAATAAATACTGTAAGTTACTTCGAATCTATTTGAACTGGTTCGGATGATCTTTTTGACGAATCCTTTTGGTGTAACTTCACCCCAGTCACCACCAGTATAGACGATTCTTCCATTCTTGTTGCAGAATAAGTAAGATGGATTTCTTGGAAATTCGTACTTGGTAAATTTCTTGAATTTAACAGTTGAAGTGTTGAAATAAAGCTTCAGCTGTGGACGGAGTTTTTTCTTGACAGCGGATAATCTGTTATCAGAAGAATAATTACGCATATAGGTCATAGTTGTTCTTGCATAATTGTCAAATTTAAAGTACTGATTCTTGCCACAGCAATAGCCAAAATAACTGTCAAATCCTCGTAGCATTCTGGTTACAGATTTCTTGTACGTTTTTGTGACATTCTTCTTAGTTGCCGCTGATGCTGAAAGTGGAAGTGAGAATATCATGATAGCAGCAAAAAGAATGATAAGATATTTTTTGAGATTCTTTTTCATGTCGGTTCCTCCTTCGGATCTTGATAATATAAGAATACTGCAAATGACTGGTAGGTACAAGATGTATTTCAATAAATAAGTCTTCTTGGCCCTGGTTAATATAACCCCCGGTCTTACGAATAGTAGGAAGAACTTCTGCTGTAACCCAATGCTTAAAGGGTTTGGCTTTCTCAAGCTTGCTGCTGAGGATGAGAGAGTAGAGGCCGGATTCGCTGATAATAGATTTGTCTGAATAATCATTTCCGCTCCATAAAGAGGCTTTTCCCAAAACGTTATAAGCCTTGTATTTTAAGGTTTTTAAGTCATCTTTATCCACATGATCACGAATTGCTTTACTTGTATTAAAATACCCCAGAGCTTCTGCCACATCCTTACCTACGAACCAAGGTTCTCCATCAATAGTTAGAGTACGGAGATTTCCGAATTCTGGATGAAGGTTGGAGTTGAAGGTCTGGATCTCCGAAATGTTCTGGATTGTGCAGAATATATAAAAAATAACGATACAATTCATGTGAAATGCTGAAAATAACAAAAGTGTCTTTACAAGGATTGGTATTGGTGCTACTCTGTATCATAGTTCGTAATGTTTAATCGTAAGGCGAACTGAGTAATAGACTCATAGTATGTTTAATCGCAGATTATGGGTAGCAGTATTGTACATTGACAAACAAGATGTCTTTTGAAGTTAGTCCTTCCTGATGGGAAGATAGACTGTCTTATGGATTGGTCGCAAAACTAATGTTCGGAGATGACTTCATAATATGCAATTAGTGACTACATGTCACTGAACTCAATGCAGGGGATATAGTATTGAGAGGAAAGTGTGAAGAACAGTTATTTTATTCTATCATTAGCTATTTTAGTTGATGATTATTTTTTTACTCTAAAAAATAGTCTGAATATTTACAAAAATATCAGACAAAATAAGGAGGGTACATATTGTACTGCGTAATACAAGTGATGGAATGCAAAAAAAGTGATACACGTGGATATCCTAAAAAGATAAGTGTAAGTTCTTATGAGAGCGAGGTTATGGGAAAAATCCAAAAGAATTATGATCTTTCATACAGCGAAGAGCGTTTTGAGAGACCAATAAAAAGATCATACAAAATTAGTGTGCAGGAAAGCTACAGAGAAAATGGCAAAGTAAAGAAAATAGGAAGCTCAATTTGTACAATAAAATATTATGATCTTGCGGAGGGATATTTTAATTTAACTGATTGGGCTGAAAGTGCAATCATAAAAGCTGCCGAAAAGTTCAATGTTACTGTTGATAAAATCTATGAAGTAATAGAGACGAAATTGGATAAACTGGAAGCGGAAGTACAAGCTGAATTTCACAAAACAGAGGAATATCTGACATATGAGAAAAATAAAGAAATAGTTACATCTTATCGTTCTAAGAAAAAAAGGTTCAATGAAAAATATGGAACAGCAGATGATCCAAATCCATATGACAGATGTCGTGATTTTGAAGGTAATATAACGGATAATGACGAGTGTGCGAAGATTTTACTTGCTCATGCAAAAAGAGAAGAACAGAGAATTAAAGAAGAGCAAGAAGAATATGAAAAAGGGTTTAAAGATTGGGAAAAAACGTATAAAGATTATCAACGTAGCTACCAAGAACAACAAAATAGTAACCACAAAGATTATGATGAATCGGAGAAAAAAATGTTAAGAAAATTTTATATGGCACTGAGTCAAATGTTTCATCCAGATAGCAATCCAAATGCAGATACTACAAAAGAAATGCAGTTCTTAAACAGATTAAGAGAAGATTGGGGAGTATAAAAATTTTATACAGGAGGAGAATTAATATGGCAGGAAGAAGAGATTGGTATAATATTTCAACATTTGTTTGCCCGGATTGTGGTACAGAAATGCCGATTCCGAGATGGCATGGACATAGAAGAGAAAAAGGACATATTAAAGATTTATATTGTCCGGTGTGTAAAACAGAACGAAAGTTTAAAGAATATACTTACAAGCAGTTCTATAGGACTTTGGATGGTGATGAAATTAGCGTATGACAAAATATCAGAATATTCCATCAAACATATTTACTTTTATGTGCCATGAGAGTATAATTCGTTATAATGAAACTGTGAAATATCTGTGAAATGCATATAAAATTGAATATGGCATAGCCGGAGAAATCCGGTGACGCAAAACTACAGGGCCTAAGCGAATGTATGACAGCCAGTTGCAACAAGAAACAGAGATTATGACAGATGATATTAAGGCATCACTTTCCTAGAAATGTGTGGGAGTGGTGCTTTTTTATTATTAAAAAGAATACGGGGGAAAACTATGAAAAACAAAGTAGTGAAACAGTTGTTAATGGTTTGTATGGCAATGACTTTATCTGTAAGTATGCCAATGATAAGTCTGGCGGCAGAAACAAAAGAAGAAAAAAATGAATCTGAAGAGGGAACTGATGATGTCATAGAAATTACGAAAGATAAAGCAAATACGGTGTTTTATAAAGACGATAAATTATCGGTTTCTTATGAAAAAGGGGAATATACTACTGGGGCATCAGATCTAGTATTAACTTTAGATATTGAAAATAAATACCCTAATATAGTGACTCTTAATTTTAAAGATGCTAAGTTGTACGATTCCGCAATTGCATTTGAATGGGATACTAATGATTATCAAGCAGGTATTGAATGTGGTAGCTGTTGGTATATTATGTTGGAAAAAATACAATCAATAGGTCACACGGAGTTTGAAAAGTTATCATTTACAATGTTGGGTACATTAAATGATGGTACAGAATTATTTGAAAAGAATGTGAGTATAGATAGGGATGTTTTAAAATCACTCGAAGATACTGATTCAAACTCATCTAATACACAAGAGGTAGATAAAAACACTTTAGAAGAATCACAGTCAGATGATAAGTATGAAGAGTTATCTCAAAAGATTGAAGAACTTGAAGCAAAAAACAAAGAACTAGAAAATAAAAATAAAGAGTTGGAAGATAAGTTGAGTAAAGCTGAAGAGGAGAAGAATCAGGAAGAGACTCCTACACCGGAACCAACAGCAGCTCCTGCTGAAGATACACCTACACCGGAGCCGACAACAGAACCAACAGAGGAACCTGCACAGGAAGAAGTAGCACCAGAAACAGAGCAGAAACCTGTAGTAGAATACAAAGATGCGACTACCATCAGAATCGTGCAGCAAGCATTAAATGATGCAGGATATAATTGTGGTAATCCTGATGGTGTTGCAGGTGGAAAAACAACAGAAGCAGTTACGAAGTATCAGACGGATAAAGGGTTAGCTGTCAATGGTCAGGTTACTGATGAACTGTTGCAGTCATTGAATGTTGTAGAAAAGGTTCAGGATGCAGTTCAGAAAGAAGAAAGTAGTGGAGCAGCAAAGGTAGATGATATTTTTAGGCGATTAGAAGATTTAGGAAAAAATACGTTACTGCAAGTGACGGATCCATTTGAAGAAGATGGTGTAAAAGGATATGTGATTAATTTTAAAAATACATTATATACAAGTCTTGTAAATCCAGATAATGAGGGTAAAATATCTATTTTTATAGCACCACAAGAAAAATATATGGACAATATTGATTCGTCTGAATTTATAGACATGATGGCTTATATGGCTCAAGCATTTGATTCTACATTATCTTCAAAAGAAGCATATTCTGTTATAGCGGATACAATTAATAATGAAAGTTGTAATAAAAATGGATATGAATATACATTTTATAAATCATTACTTGGCATGACGATGACAAATTAATATGTGATGGAGAACATAATTATGAATAAAAAAATAAAAAGAAATATTGGAATAATCTTCTTGACAGTAATATTATCTTTAAATTTGTTTGCTGCAAATATTTTTGCAAGTAGTACATATGACCAGAAAACCATAAAATCTATTCAGTCCATATTAAATATGTGGGGATATAATTGTGGGACACCAGACGGGGTAATGGGAAAAAATACTACTGATGCAATAAAAAAGTATCAGAAGGATCAAGAACTTGCTGAAACAGGAGACATAACAGGAGAATTGTTAGATGCAATGTTATCTGGAATTCCGCTTACAACGCTTAATGAAAGATACAATGAGGCAGTTACGTATTGGAATAAATTAAGTGACAAAACTGATTCAAAAACCTTGAATTATTCGAATTTTACAAAAGATGAAGTTGAATATTGTTTAAATGACAGTATGGAGATACTCTTTGGAAAATCGAGTGACATGGAGAATATGGTACAAACAGCAATCATTTCTTCTGATTCACATTTTGATACAGCAACATGCTTGGTAGAAATTTATGTGCTTGTATATGCATTTGATATTAATTTGGAGAACCCAATAGATGCACAGGATGTAGTTGGAAATATTTTGGATGCTTCTGATTTTACATATGAAGATGGAGGGATTCAGTTCAATAATTTTTCTGCTCAGGGTGTGGGACTATCTATATACATGAAATATGACGTAGATTAATAGAAGTAATCTATCCCATTCAACCTCACATCACCCACCACCTACGATAATAGACACACTGTTGATTAATCCAATAACACCAGTGATTACAATGTATTTTACCGTACTACTCACCAGTCCATTATCAGCAGTAACATCCTTCAGATCAGCAGCAGTACACTACATAATTACGACAGCTGCTTCAACTGCTGCCACGCTGAAAAAATCAACATAGTAACTACACGGTCATAAAAACTAATTCATACTAAAATAGTAGGAATTATAAAACGTAGTAACTACAACATTCTGCTTCAGATGCAGACTGTTCCGATGCCAAACACGATACAGCGTAAGCAGAATATAAAAAGTGCGGAAAATCCATTGTGATTCCTGAGAAAAATTCAAGAAAAAAACTTGACCAGAATCTTATATAAATTCATGTCAAAACAGAAACGTGATTTTTTGAACAAGAAAAGTTGACGTAAATCCTTTGCAACATCAAGGATAAACGTCAACTTTTTATTTGGAGAAAAGTGCTGATTTTTGAAGGTAGGGGATTCTACAGATTAATCTGTGAGAAATCAATAGATAAATCCTCATAGATTCCGGCTTTTACAGAATCCTGTAATGTATACTGTTCCATGTCACCATGTTCGAAATTATATACTACAATCTGATTCTTGGACGGATCAACAATCCAATACTCACGGACACCGGCAGTTCTGTATTTAAACAGTTTCGTGTAGTAATCCATTCTTTTGCTTGCAGGAGATACGATCTCTATGATCCAGTCAGGAGAACCTATGCAGCCTTTATCATTCAGCTTGTTCGGATCACAGATAACTGATATATCCGGTTCTACATAAGTGCTGCTTGTTTCGTCCAGATGCACAGCGAATGGAGCTGTAAATACTTCACATTTGCCGTGATTTGTGTGGATATAATCAGAAATCTTCCAACTGATGAAGCTGCTGATTCTCTGGTGTTTTGTACTTGGTGGAGCCATATAATAAATATGACCGTCAATCAGTTCAGCCCTTTCGCCATCTGGCAGAGCGTAAATATCATCTATTGTGTAAGTCGATTCTTTTGGTAATGGCATATTGTCACCTTCCATTCAAGTGATGATTATAAGTTTATCTACAAATATTATAGCCGATTGAACCAGAATCAACAAGCAGAAGTTGACTCTGTGAACATGGAAGTTGATTCTGTCAACAATTCCTTCTTATATTTGTAGAATGTTTTCTTGGAGATTCCGGTCTGCTGTATTGTCTCGACATCGTTCAGTGATCCCCCGAAAGTCTTGTTATGCTTCAGGATGATTGCCTTAGCAGCAACAGACTTTTTTGTTGTGAGCTTTTTACCGGCAACCTGTCCGATCTGTTTACCATTAAGTTTTGCGGTCTGCAATCCTTCTTTTGTTCTTTGTCTGAGGTCTTGAACTTCCTTTTCTGACTGTTCAAATGCAAGCCTGATCTGCTCTTTGGCGAGAGACAAGAGGTATTTATTGATACCTTCTAGGATAAAGTCAACAGTTGTTCCGGTCATGCTAATCTGCTGCTGCAAAGCATTTTTATAGGTATCAGTGTTGATATGAGGTTCTTTAATGAAGATCAGATTAATGCCATGCAGAAACAGTTTCTGATACAGCAGAAATCCTTCTTCAGCATCACGGGACATTCTGCTGACAGAATCGAAAATGATCGTATCTCCTGAGCCAACAATCTTTAGGAGCTTATCAAGTTCTTTTCTGCCTTGGAGTTTTGTACCGGTATATATTTCTGTGATGATTTTTGCATCAGGACAGACAGAGAGAATGTTTCTGATCTGTCGATTTATGTTTTGCTTTGGTGTGCTGATTCTGCAATATCCGTAATACATTTTAGAATCCTTTCTTTTGTAGTAAATCTGACCTGCCAATAAAAAGTAGTAAATCTTATGATTGCAGTGAAATAACAATTGTTTTCTTGAAGTGGTTGTTTTACCGCTCGTTAGAATGACTACATGCTCAGAAAGACAGTTCTGAACTTTAGCCATCCTCTCCGGTATACCTGACAACATGGTTCACCGGCAGCAGCTTCTTTTTCTGTCTGGTAAATGATATGTCTTGCAACTTCCGGTGCTATGCAGAAGTCGGACATAAGAGCAAGAAGATCTTTCTTCCAGTGAGAGGATACTTCGTGAGGTCTCATATCTTTTTCGATATATTCTTTAGCCATAATAGAACCGCCTTTCTGAATATGTTCATTTGCTTTGCTGTGAATCCTGCTGCCTTGGAGAATTCGGCAGCAGGAGAGAAGAAGGTCAATCCTTCAGTGCAATCTTGTAATCCTTCACAATGAAATGATAATCCGTGTAATGCTGAATGCTCACAACCGCAGTCATGTTATTATCGGTCAGATCGACATGAAGAACACACTGTCCTTTATGCAGGTGATACTTGTCTGCAACTTCCATTTGGAATAATGCAGCAAGATCAGAAGAGAAGGTTTCAAATCGGTCTGTATGGAGTACTGTATCTTCAGATGAATCATCAGATACTTCATCATTTGCAAGGAGAAGTCTTGTATGGGTATCGGTTGCCATAACTACAGTGTTGTAAAGGTAAAGTTCTTTACCATAAAGTGAAAGTGCAGTTACCTGACTTGTAGCCCCTGTTTCCTCATTGATGATGTTGTTCTGTGTCCATTTGTTTGTATTAGTCATAATTGTAAATTCTCCTTTAAATTCAAAATTTTAATAGATTTTTTTATTGTGCAGCTGCCAGTGCGTGTGACAGCTGCATCTGCAATTAAGTTGACCAAGGGTCGGTAACCTTTTGTCTGTTACATATGTAATGCAATGCTTTCAATAACAGCTTTCCAGCCGTTCAGTTTTGCCAGTGCTGCATTTTCTGATTCAATATTCGGGCTGAGTGTTTTCACCACATTGATAGAGAATTCATAGTAAGCATCAACATATTCAATCGGTGTGATGATACCGGTATCTCTGAGGGCTTCCAGATAACCGTCAACCTCTGAAGAGACAGTGACCGGATTCTTGCCATCCTTTACTTCCTGAAGCTTGTTTGTTGTAAATTCCTTGACCTTTTCATTCATTGTATAATCCTCCTGTGATATGAAATATTTATATAAACCTTGTCAGGGTTCATGCTTTAGTAACCAATGAGCAGCCAGTGTGCAATCATTCCAATCGGCAGCCCAACAGTGATAAGAAGTACTGCAATCCACTGTATACATGTAGATGCCGTATCACGGAACATTTTCTTTAATGTCTTCCGGTGTACACTACACCAGTCCTCATATGTCATTACTGTCTCAACTCTTATTCTGCTCATAGTTTTTCCTCCTGAGTAATGAATTGCCAAGTAATTCCAGACAAGCAGCAAAGCCCTGTTCAAAAGCCCAACGTTCCACATCACAGATCGGAGTCATGATCTTGCTGTCAACCTTTGCCGGTGTTGTGTGTAAGGCATTGCTGAAGTAGTTGATCGTATCGTTGATAGAATCCTTGATGTCCTGCGGATGATCGTTGTCCTCATCACAGTAAGCATCGAACAAAGCATCAACAAGTTTGTCGTATCTTCCTTTAAATTCAGTCATGAGTAAATACCTTCTTTCGCCTTTTTTTGTTGTGATCCTATGGGAAGAACTTTCTCCCCATGAGAATCACGGAGAAAAACATAAAAAATGAAAACAATTTGCCCGTCATGCCGGTAGCACAGCAAGAGTGATTATTTATACTTGAATGCATTCTTGTAATCCAAGTAGTAGCTGAAGTATTCATTTACAAGCCGGTTGTAAGTATTCTTGTCTATAGCATCACACTGCCACAGCTCATAGAGTGAGTTATAACATCGTATGAAATGCTCTTTATGCTCTGCAATCTGTCGTGGGGCAGTAGCCTTTTGTTCGATGATGTCCCGAAGAACATTCATCCTAGCAGTTAATTTATTGAGCATGTTCATGTCCTTCTACTGTTCAATAGCTGTTAATCCGGTAACTACATCATCATATCTGCTATCAGTCCCCTGTGAGTCGAATGTGATAACTACAGGTGTACCGTCTTCAAGTTCTGTATCAAATCCCCATTCCTCACCAGAAGCATCAACGACCGTCTGACTGTCGGCATAATAGATACCTGTACTTGTGTATGCTGTTGTTGGAACCGGTGCAGTTGCTACCAATGCAGAGATAAATAATTTAATAACTGTTGATTTAATCATGTCTTTTGTCCTCCTATTCCTATGACTACCTGACCGCCGGTGTGACGGTCAACGCTCACAGCTTAAAGCCCTGTTTATAGTGGCTGTGACCACTTTAACCTTCCTGAAATACTACATTTGTGTAACATCCTGAATTTACAAGCCCGTTGTAAAATCTTTCGGCTTCTTCTTTATTGGTAAAACATCTGGCATAACTGGCATTGGAAGCATTAAAGAATACTCTGTATAACATTGTTTTGTCCTTTCTCCGGTTAACCGCCACCGGAAGGATAAGTGATTTATTTAATGTAAAGTCTTCTATACTGACTGATACGCTGATACTCTGCGAGACTTCCTAAATCGGCTTCAAGTTGTTTGCTATCGAGTGTTCTTCTTTCACAGGTGGAAAGTTTTACTGTGAAATCTTTGCCCGTTTCTGTGAGTTTTTCGTTCGAATCCATGTAGCCGATGATTTCACGTTCTACAGATTTAAGCTCTTCTTCAACCTGTTCTTTCAGTGCCTTCAGTCCTCTGTAATCAGCTACTACCTTTTCGAGTTCGTTCATTGTTTTACACATATGTTTTTCCTCCTGAGATTCTTCTTTAGTAGCAACCCTTGAATCATCTTCCTGACTATTGGCTCTCTGCCTC